>Ga0209092_10002407_pt1 | contig 17210 bp, 12 predicted proteins | sample FraStrMetagenome_FD_187446 | JGI IMG/M metagenome (GOLD analysis project Ga0209092, IMG submission 187446) | Marine eukaryotic phytoplankton communities from Arctic Ocean - Fram Strait ARC3M Metagenome (SPAdes) (version 2) | ecosystem: Environmental > Aquatic > Marine > Oceanic | place: Fram...
GGCGAAGTCGACAATACAGTAAACGCATCTGTACGAATCAACGCACTATACGGCGCAGGATTTCCGGCCCGCAGGGCTTGATACAGCTGAACTGGGCACCCCTCGTAGCGACACTTTGCGCGTTGCGAAAGATTCACCTGATACACATCGCCGCTCGCAATATAACTGCGCACGCGCTCCACCGCCTGTAAATAATCGGCGCGCTCAATATTCCACTCCCATTCGTCACGTTGTGGTACGGCGGCAACTGCCGGCGGTGGTGCGGCAGACACAATCGCCTGCAACTCAGCCAGCACCACATCCTCATCCGCTCGCAGGCCCAGCGCGATCAAGCTCAACTCTCCGGTTTGATGATTCAGCGCTGCGATGCCATCGTAGAAGCCGAAATGAATATCCGGCATACCCCGGTCGTCCTCAGTCAAATCGGGCAACAATTCGACCTGACGACCATAATCGTAAGCAATAAAACCGACCGCACCGCCAACAAAGGGGATGCCACTGAGATTCGTGCTCGAATATTTCGCCATCAATTCGCGCAACAACACCAGACCATCGCCACTCGTGGTTACTTCGCCATCTCCAGCAGACCGATCACGATCCAGCATGGAATGTTCAACGTTCAACGTTGCTTCGCCATCTCCGGCAGACCTCCGTCGACGTTCAACATAGCTACCATCTTTCCCCTCAAACACCAAAAACGGATCTGCGCCAAAAAAGCTCCATGTGCCCAAGCCGTCATTCGACAGCGAACTATCCAACACAAAGGGCAAATGCCGCGCTCCAAAGCGCTCGATCAACTCATCGACCGCGGGGAAATTCTGTAAGGTCACGGTTTTCATCTTAAGAGAGCACTCCTCACTTTCACATCCACTTTCATTGCGTTTAGTGCCGATTGGCACGCTGGATCAAATAGAAACCAACCGCCTGAAAAATGATATTGGGCAGCCAGATCAATAGATCTGGGCGCAGGCCACGGGCACCCTCCAACCAACTCACTGCGATAATCAGAAAGTAATACGACATCGCAATAATCAACGCGATTGCGAGGTTGGCGTAACTCTCTTTACGTCCGACCTGAATCGCGAGCGGCACGCCGAAAATCGCCAACGAAAACACCGAAAATGCCATCGCGAAGCTCTTCTGCATGTGCATCTGCACCTTCATACGCCCCTTCGAAATACCTTCCGTAGTGCCGTCCCTAGTCCCGTCCGCTGCCGCTGCAGCCTCTTTGGCCAGCTCTTCATCTCGCCTCTCCATCAATTGCGCAAAGGTCATCTCTTTAATACGCGCCTGGCGCTGGCTCTTCTCACCAAAAATCTTGCCCATCGGCAATTCGATCGGCAACTCGCCAAAAAACAGCGAGCGCATCGGCTCATCCGCTAGCCCGCCTGAACCTGAAACATCGCGTTGCTCTGCAGTGCCGTCTCGTAAAGTCAGCACCAGCGCATTATTAGTTTGATCAAAATTGATTTCACCTTCCTTCGCGCGCAAAAACAACTTCACACGTTTCTCCTCGTCCAGTTCCCATATCCAAAAATCCTGCATCACCGGTCCTGCGCGATCGCCCATGTAAATGACATAGCCAGGGAATTCACGAATGAAACGACGCTCCTCAATAAACCCGATCGGATTTTCACTGATAGCGCTTACCATCAAATGTTTATAAGCTAAGCGCGACTGTGGCGCATAGTGCAAGTTCACCACTACCCCTACAATCATGCCAATAAACGAGATTACAAATACCGGCGATGCGATCTGATAAAGACTGATACCCGACGACTTCATTGCCGTAATCTCCTGCTGCGAGGACAAACGCCCCAAGGCCATCAACGTGCCAGTCAACACCCCCAATGGCAAGGCATACGCCGCCACATAGGGGATCAACAGCCCCATCAACTTGAGGAAAACCATGAAGTCTAGCTTCCCAGCAGCCACCAGTTCGGCAATATCACGCATCGCATTCCCTACCAGCAATACGAACACGAACAGCCCCATGGCTAAGGCCGTGGAGACCAGCACCTCCTTGAGGACATGACGATGTAGTAAATTAAGCATTTGCTGAAATCAGCAGTTAGTAGTCAGAACGCAGGAATCACAAGCCACAAGCAGAGAGAAATAATTTTCTCCGCGCAGCGGCGTTTCACTCTTCACACTTTGCGATTCACGCTTCAATCTTCGAGCATGCAAACCAAACAAGAAGAAGTTCTCCAGATTTTCCGCGATGGCGGTGCGCTCCTCAGTGGCCACTTCCTGTTACGCTCAGGCTTGCACAGTGCCCATTTCTTTCAATGCGCTCAGGTCTGCCAGTACATGGACAAAGTCACACGCATGGCTGAACTGCTGATCGAGGATCTGAAAGGCTACGGCGCGACCACTGTGGTGGGCCCAGCAATGGGCGGCCTCGTCATTGGCCAAGAAGTGGCGCGCCAACTCGGCCTGCGCTTCGTGTTCCTTGAAAAAATCGATGATAAGCTCGAACTGCGCCGCAACTTCAAATTCGCACCAGGCGAGAAAGTCTTGATCGTCGAAGACGTCATCACTCGCGGCGGCCGCGTCACCGAAGCACTCCAGCAATGCCGCGCACACGGCGCTGAGCCCGTCGCGGTCGGAGTGATCGTCGACCGCAGCGCTGGCAAGACCACTTTCGACGTGCCGCACCACAGCCTCGCCGAGCTCAGCTTTCCAACTTACCAAGCCGACCAGCTGCCTGCCGAGCTACAAGGGACCGTGGCGACCAAGCCCGGCAGCTAAGTTGCGCATAAAACACTCATATAGATCTTAGAAGCCCCCGACATCGAGACACTAGGCTTCACCCGCAGCAAACAGTTGCTCGATGAATCGACATCGCTATCACCATTCTTGTTATGTTTAAATTCGACACTACCCTCAACCGCCTACGCAGCGTCGGCATTTTCGAGGCCATTTCATTCCTACTATTACTCGGCGTTGCAATGCCGCTGAAGTATGCGTTCGGCCAGCCGGAAATGGTGCGCATTGTCGGCATGGCGCACGGCGTGCTTTGGATGCTATATGTCGGACTGGCTGCGCTCGGACAAATCGACTACAAGTGGCCACTAAAAACCACGGCGCTGCTGCTCATTGCGAGTGTCCTCCCCTTTGGCCCGATTCTCGCCGATGTTAAACTGCTTAAACAGATCGAAGTCAAGTAACCCAGTCGCCTAGGCTGGCAGATGTTGCCCCCCTAGAGCGCAGCGCATAAAAGGCATCAGAACTTGCCTCCGGACATGCATTGGTGCATCGTACTGACAGTGCGATGTCCCGTAATTGCAACAAATTCTGGTATCAATTATCGAGCGCGGATGTGCTCGACCACCTATCTAGTTCCCCAGAAGGACTCTCCGTAGACATCGCCCGCCAACGCTTGGACGAATACGGCTATAACGAACTGAAAATAAAGAAGTCCAGCGCATGGAAACGCCTGATACGCCAATTCCATAACGCACTCATTTATATCCTGCTACTCGCAATCACTCTGACCGCGATTCTCGGAATGTGGGTGGACATGGCAGTCATCGTGGGGGTCGTCGTCTTCAACGTCATCATCGGCTTCTTCCAAGAGGGCAAAGCGGAGTGTGCGCTTGAAGCACTCAAGCGCACACTTGTTGCAAAATGCACCGTCATCCGCAATGGCGAGGCCACTATCATACCCAGTCGGGAGCTCGTGCCTGGAGAGATCGTCACCCTGAGCGGCGGAGATCGTGTGCCCGCCGACTTGCGCCTAGAGAATGCCCACGACTTTCACGCCGATGAGAGCGCGCTGACCGGCGAATCTGTGCCCGTCAAAAAAGAGACCCAAGCCATCGAGCGACCGAACCTCACCCCCGGCGACCAACACTGCATCGCCTTTAGTGGCACCTTTGCCACACGTGGATCCGCACTCGGCGTCGTAATCGAAACAGGCGAACGCACCGAAATCGGCAAGATCGCAGTGCTGATGAAAGCGACGAAGGCACCCCTGACCCCATTGCAGAACAAGATTGCCGATTTCACGCGCACTCTGATCATCGCCATACTTTTAATCGGGATCTTGAATTTCGGACTCGGCCGCGTCGTCGGCTACGACATCGGCTATAACTTCCTCGGATCGATCTCACTGATCGTCGCAGCGATCCCCGAGATGTTGCCCATGATCGTGACCGGCATACTCGCTCTCTCCGCCACCCGAATGGCCAAGCGGAACGCCCTCATCCGACGCCTACCCGCCGCAGAGACACTCGGCTGCGCTACTGTCATCTGCTCCGACAAAACCGGCACACTCACAAAAAATGAAATGACAGTGCAGGCCGTTCTCTGTGCCGACAGCACCTACGAGGTCCGAGGTGTCGGCTATAATCCCGAAGGTTTTTTCCTTCACGCTGGAACCCCCATCGATCCGTCCGAGTTGCCCACACCTCTACACGAAACACTCCGGGCCGGCCTGCTGTGCAACAATGCTCGGCTGGTGAGCGAAGAAAAGCGCCATCACATCGTGGGTGACCCGACCGAGGGAGCCCTACTCGTCTCTGCTGCGAAGGCTCATATATCCGATCATTCTAAACGCTTGGACGAGATCCCGTTCGATTCAGCAAACATGTATATGGCGACACTACACCGTGGCGAAAACGAGAATCATATCTTCGTCAAAGGTTCCCCCGAACAAGTGCTCGCCCTCTGCACTCAGCAAGTAACCGACCACGGCCACACCGCCGTCCAGCCCGAGCGCATACATGCGGAAGCAGCCGAACTCGCGAGTAAAGCACTTCGCTTACTCGCAATGGCATACAAAACGGTTCCTACAACACACAAGCGTATCACTTCACAAGACCTCCACACCCTCACTTTCCTAGGTATCGAAGGAATGATTGACCCACCCCGACAAGAGGCAATTAACTCAGTCCAAAAGTGTAAAAGCGCAGGCATCCGTCCCGTGATGATCACTGGCGACCACGCGATGACCGCAACCGCCGTGGCCCTTCAGTTGGGTATTGTCGATCAGAACGCCCCACCCGCTATCGGTGGCGAAGAACTCGCGAGAATGAATGACGACGAGCTGCGCGAGGCCGTCGTCCGCGTCTCGGTCTTTGCCCGCGTCGCCCCGGAGCATAAACTCCGGATCGCTCAAAAATTACAAGAACGCGGCGAAATAGTAGCCATGACCGGCGACGGCGTAAACGACGCACCCGCCCTGAAGGCCGCAGACATCGGCATTGCCATGGGCAGCAGCGGCACCGAAGTCAGCAAAGAGGCCGCAGACATGGTGCTGACTGACGATAACTTTGCCAGTATCATCAGCGCAGTCGAAGAAGGCCGCCACGCATGGAAAAACCTGGAAAAGGCCATTCTCTACACACTCCCCACCAACGGCGGACAAGCACTACTCGTCATCGGTGCCGTGCTCATGGCTTCCTTTATTCCGATCTTCTCGGCACGCCTAACACTCGAACCGGTCATGATTCTCTGGATCAATCTGTTCGACTCGGTATTTCTAACGATGCCGCTGATGATGGAGAGCAAAGAACGCGACTTACTCAAACAGCCACCACGCCCACCGAAAGCAAAACTTGCCAGTTTCCTATTGCTAGATCGCGTTATCCTAATTGGCTTAGCCATCGCTCTGCCAGGATTTTGGATCTACCACCACTTTGGTGCCGCAGCCGTCGCAGCAGATGGCACCGTCATTGATGCACTACTACTCACCCAAGCTCAAACTGCTGCATTCTGGGCGGTGTTGATGGTGCATGATGGCTTCGTTTTGAGCGCACGCTCTATCAACAGGTCGGCCTTTACCTTCAGTCCGTTCTCCAACAAATGGTTACTCGCAGGCATCAGTGCTAGCTTAGCTCTACGCCTAATACCGATGTTCGTCCCACAAGTCGCCGATGCCTTCCGTATGGCTAACTTCCCGCTGGAATGGTGGCTCTATATACTCCCCTGCCTACTGCCTGGATTCATTGTCCTTGAAATCGAAAAACTCATTCGCAGGCGATTCGCCCGAGATCACAACTGACAGCAAACTATACTCATAATTTTTAATCGCCATTCAGCAAAACTCCTTCAATCGCGGTTCGCATGTTCAAATTCGGCAGCAGCCTCAACCGCCTCTGCCGTGTCGGCATTCTTGAAGCCATTTCCTGTCTACTGCGACTAGGCGTTGCCATGCCGCTGAAGTATGCGTTCGGCCAGCCGGAAATGGTGCGCATTGTCGGCATAGCGCACGGCGTGCTTTGGATGCTATATGTCGGACTGGCTGCGCTCGGACAAATCGACTACAAGTGGCCACTAAAAACGACGGCGCTGCTACTGATCGCCAGCATGCTGCCATTCGGCCCCATCGTGGCTGATGCCAAGTTGCTCAAGAAAATCGAGGACAAGCAAAAGCAACCCCTTCGACTACGCCCAAACGACAAGTCAGCAGACTAGCAGCAGGGTGTAATTACCAAAGTTGTCACAATAGTCCCTGTAGCCCCTGAACCCGTGGCGTCTGCGCTGGCGCAGGCCAATTTGAGCGACTCCCTTGACTTCTGGCCGTCGCAAGCGACGACGCCACGTGACAACTTTAGCAATGACACCTTAGTTCCGCACCCAACGACTCGCTTGCGCGATGCTATATTGAAACTTGCGAGCGTGCTCACGAATAAGGAACGGCATATCCCATTGTTTTTGTAACTCAAAGCTCGGTTCCAATGCCGAACGTAAGCCTGCAAACGAATCCTCCGCACCATCGCCGAGCCAATTCTCAGACGGGGTATATGCCTCGAGCCATGAGAATGGCGTGGTAATCAGCAACTGCCCGCCAGGCTTGAGTAACCGCGACAAGCGCTGTAGCAGGCGCATTGGCTCGGGCAAACGACAGATCAAGTTACAGGCGATCACGACATCGAATTGCCCAATATCCTCGCGGATGTGCTGTGCGTCGCCCTGCTCGAAATGCACCCGATTCGGATCGATCGCAGCATCTATCTTTAGATCCAGTAGCGTCGTAGCTGAGCCTTCATCTAGCCGCCAAGCAGGATGCAGGCCTTGCGTCTTCATCCGATTGGCCGCATCAATAAACGCCTGCGAATAATCGACACCAATCACTTCACGGCACTTTCGGGCCAGTTCAAAGGTAGAGCGTCCAACCGAGCAACCGAGATCTAATGCCCGCGGCGCATCGGGTAACAGCGCAGCATCGAGCCCTTCGCTCACACAGCGCTGCGGAAAGCCTAGCGCATCGACGGCACCGAATGCATAAGGAAACTGCTCCTCTGCATTGGCATAATGAAAGATTAAATACTGCTGCAGCAGTTCGTCGGATTCGTAAGGATTTTTGGACATGTACTAAAGGCTATTTCTCGATATCGGCATTTTCAACAGGCTCAACCACTTTCTTATCAGTCGTGATTTTTTCTGCAATCGATTGAATCACAAAATACATCATCGGCACCACGATCAAGCTGAGCAAAGTCGCAGCTACCATTCCACCAAAAACTGTCGTGCCGAGGATTTGACGCGATGACGAGCCGGCGCCCGAAGCGATCAACAATGGAATCACGCCAAGAATGAACGAGAGTGCAGTCATCAACACCGCACGAAAACGAAGTTTCACTGACTCAACAGCCGAATCAAAAATGCTCATTCCGCTTTTACGCTGAGCACTCGCGAATTCGGTCAACAAAATCGCAGTCTTAGTCGATAGCGCGATCAACAGAATCAGTCCGATCTGCGTATACACATTATTCTCCATGCCGCGCATTTTAACCGCAATCACCGCACCGAGCAGAGCAATCGGGACCGACAAGCAAACAGAGATCGGTAGCGTCCAGCTCTCGTACTGAGCAGCCAGCAGCAAGTAAACCATCAACACCGCAAATGCGAACACGACCGCGAGCCCGGTTGCCGCCTGCTTTTCCTGATACGACAACTCTGACCATGCAAAGCTCATCGATAAGGGGAGACTCGACGCGGAAAGAGCTTCCAGCGTATCCATCGCTTCACCGGAGCTATGCCCAGGAGATGGGTTACCCAACACTTTAACCGACGGCATCATATTAAAACGAATGATATTTTGTGGGCCTAGTTTCTCCTCGAGTGAAGCGACCGCACCCAACGGAATCATTCGTCCATCGGCGCCCTTCACCGCCAGCTTATTAATATCACTAGGCTGACCCCGAAACTGCGCATCCGCTTGAGCCACGACTTTAAACACTCGGCCAAATAGTGTGAAATCATTCACATACAAGGACCCTAAGTATATTTGTAACGTATCAAACACAGACGTCATCGAGGTGCCGGTGCGTTTAATTTGCTCGCGATCAATATCCACAAAAATTTGCGGCACACTGGCACGAAAGGTCGTGCGAGCACCTGTAACAGCAGGATCTTGGTTCGCTTCACGTATTAAGTCGTTGGCTATCCCAGCCAATTGCACCAAACCGCCGCCTTCCAGATCCTGCAACATGTAGGTGAATCCGCCCGTGGTACCGACACCTGGCAATGAAGGCATCGGGAAGCCAAAGACGGTCGCATCTTGAATCCCTGCGAACTGACGCTGCATCCCCGCAAGGATGCCACTCTGATGCAATTCGGGCGTCTTGCGATCGTCCCAGTGCTCAAACACCACTACACAGAATCCAGCATTCACCCCGGCCGCACCGTCAATTAAAGAGTAACCTGAAATCGCCAAACAATCGACCACACCAGGTGTGGCACTCACGATCTCCTGCACCTTATCCATGACTACGTCAGTCCGAGCCAGGGTCGCACCATCTGGCAATTGAACGCCGACCATACAATAGCCTTCGTCTTCTTGAGGCACGAAACCGGTCGGCAAACTGCCCATGCCTTTCATTGAAATATAAATGATCGCACCGAAAACACAGAGGCCAATAACAGAGCTCTTCAGGGCGATACGAACCAAGCCCTGATAGAACTTATTCGACCCACTGATCGAATTATTAAACAATTTAAACACGCCCTTGGCCTCTGCTTGACCAGGCTTGAGCAATACCCCGCAAAGAGCAGGAGCGAGAGTTAGCGCATTGATAGAAGAAAAAACCGTCGCGATCGAAATGGTAATCGCAAACTGCTTAAACATCGTGCCAGTGATTCCACTCATCATTGCAGTGGGAATGAAAACCGCCAACAGGACTAGCGTCGTCGCAATGACTGGCCCGGTCACTTCCTTCATACATTCCTCCGCCGCTCGCTTACCACTGAGACCTTTCTCTAAATGAACAAAGGTATTTTCCACCACCAGGATCGCGTCATCGACCACGATACCAATCACCAGAACGATCCCGAAGAGCGTCAATATATTGAGCGAAAATCCAAGTGCCAACAGTACCGAGAACGTGCCGATTAAGGCGACTGGAATGGTGATCGTCGGGATCAAGGTCGCACGGAAGTTCTGCAGGAAGAGATATACCGTCAACACCACCAAGGTCACAGTCGCGAACAGTGTAATGATGACCTCTTTAATTGATGCGTCCACCACCCAGGTCGAGTCGTACACTACCTTATACTCTACATCATTCGGAAACGCACTCGAGAGTCGGGTCAGTGCCGCCGACACACCATCAGCTACATCCATCAAATTCGATCCGGGGATTTGATAAATCGCAATCGCAGTCGCAGACCTGCCATTCAGCTTCGAATTAAAGTTATACACGTCCGAGCCTAACTCCACTCGTGCCACATCGCCGACTCGGACCACCCGCCCATCTGCACCAGTGGCGACGATAATATTCTCAAATTCCTGAATCTCGACTAGCCGACCATGTGCACTCAGGACATACTCAAATGCAGTGCCCTCTGGTGCAGGCGCAGCACCGACTCGGCCAGCCGCGACTTGAACATTTTGTTCACGAATCGCAGCAACGACTTCGCTCGCAGCAAGGTTACGCACACGCAACTGATCTGGATCGAGCCAAATACGCATACTAAATTCACCGACCCCCCACACCAACGCATCACCAACACCCGCGACACGCAGTAAGTCATCACGGATGCGCAAATTGGCAAAGTTAGATAAATAGGCGGCATCATAGGTGTTGTCTGGAGAGGTCAATGTAATGAACATCACAATGTCCGACGACTTTTTCTTCACCGACACACCCGTGCGTTTCACTTCTTGCGGCAGGCGAGGCTCAGCCAATGCCACACGGTTTTGCACCAGCACATTTGCGGTATCTAGATCGACTCCGGACTCAAAGGTCACAGTGAGGTTCATACTACCATCATTGGCACTCACCGAACTCATGTAGATCATGCCCTCGACGCCATTGACCTCTTTTTCAATCGTCGCCGCAACAGTATCCGCTACCGTAGCTGCATCAGCACCTGGATAAATCGCACTCACCGAAATCGTGGGTGGCGCAAGATCCGGATAGCGGGCAATCGGTAGTTTTACCAACGCCACCGCACCAAGCACCACGATAACAATCGAAATAACTGCTGCAAAAATCGGCCGACGTATGAAAAATAAACTAAGCATAGCTGCGAATTCTCTAGAGGTTACTGAGCGTTCGGAGTCACTGGCGCACCATCTCTGACCCGCTGTAACCCAGAGACGATGATTTTTTCTGACGCATTCAAGCCATCCAGAATGATGGTCTGACGAACGGCCGCCTCACCTGAACTCGTCGCAGGTTTGATGATCGTCTCGCCCACATCAACCGAGCGGCGGCGCACAATATTCTGCTCGTCGACCACCCAGACATAGCGTCCACCGATATCACGCAGCACGACCTCTGCGGGCACAACAATCGCCTTTGTTTCGGTCGGGTTGCGCTGATCTGGGGCGACCGGCACCTGCACGGTGGCAAACAAACCAGACGTTAGTTCATACTTAGCATTATCAAAAATGGCTCGAACTCGAATCGTGCGAGTCATCGAATCGACTTTGTTATCCATAAAGTCGATATGACCAATGGTGCCATACATAGAGCGATCTGCCAACTCTAGCTTAACGTCGAGCCCTCTGACATACTCGCTGACTTTTTGGTCGGAGCGCTGACGAAGAAATTTAATGGCTTCTCGCTCTGGCACCTCAAAATATGCTTCAATCGTCGAATCATCGACAATCGAAGTGATAATGGTAGGCTCGGAATACCCGACCAAGTTCTCATCACTTACATTCGCCAACGAGATACGTCCACTAATCGGCGCATGCACCGTCGTATAGCTTAAGTCCAACTTGGCATTATTTAAATGCGCCTTTGCCTGATTCACGGATGCGATCGACTGCGCCAGTTCCGCGGCAGCAATATCAACTTCAACCTCTGAAACTGAATTCGTCTGCAATGCGAGCTCGAGGCGCTGCTTTCGCGTCTTGGCAAGCTCACGCCCAGCTTCGGCACGCTCGAGGTCAGCCTGCGATGATTCAACCGCCAATTTATATGGCGCTTGCTCGATGATGAATAATAAATCGCCCTTGTTAACAAACGAGCCTTCATTGAAATTGGTCTTTTCAAGATAACCACTGGCACGGGCACGGATCTCTACCTCAGAGACACCCTGCAAGGTCGACGGGTATGTCTTGTAAACAGTCACCTCTCTCATTTCTGGCGCCGCCACTGTAACACTCGGCGGCAGGGGTGGCGGTGTTTCCTTAGAGCCACAGCCCGCCAAAAATAAACCGCCCAAAACTACCAGGCTTAAAGATACGGCCCCAGCAGAGAAGACTCCTTGTAGGGATGATTTTTTACTGTTCTCGTTCATGGTGTTTATAAACTATTTAACAATATGCTTTTTATTCAGAGCGATTCAGCTCAACCTCGCCATCAAGATATCCTCCACCTAATGCGCGGTATAACGTAATATAAGCTTGGGCGATTAATCCTTGGCTCACTGCATAGCTGTCTTCGACCCGAGTCGCGGTACGCTCCGCATCCAGCACATTCTGAAAATCAACCAAGCCCTTCGAGTAGTTGTCCTTCACCAAGGATACCGTCTCTTTCGCAGATGCAGAACCCAGCTTTAATGATTGCAAGCGGTCGCGCTCATTTGCGATGCGACTCATCGATGTCTCCACTTCTTCGACTGCTTCCAACACTGCATTCTCATATTCGAGCAGCGCTTCTCGGGTTCGAGACTCCTCAATATCAACTTGACTACGCACACGCTGGGCACTGAACAAATTCCAACGAAATGCAGGGCCAAAACCATAGGCTCGCGCGCCTGATTCAAATACGTTGCCACTCTCATTCGATAATAGCGCGAAGTTACCATTTAGCGAAAATCGTGGATAAAGATCCGCCTCAGCCACGCCGACACGTGCATGCTGAGCGGCCAATTGACGCTCCGCGGCACGTATATCAGGACGCGCTCGAAGCACTTCAGCAGGTGTCTCAATTTCAGTGCCTGGTGGTGGCATCGGAATTATTTCATGTTTACCTAACAGCTTCTCTACTGCTGGGGAATAGCCACCCAATAAAATAGCTAGTCGATTCACGGTCGCGGTGCGCTGCTGGCGTAATTGCGGAAGAAATGCCTGCGTATCAGACAAATTCGTCTGTGCTTGAGTGGTGTCCTGTTTCGGCACCAGACCTGCATTAAAGCGATCATTCGCGACCCTAAGCGACCCTTTCTGATTCACAATATTCTGCTTCGCCAAAATAATACGCTCCTCAACCGTGCGTACATCCAAATAGTTCCTCGCCACTTCAGCGATCAACAGAACCATGAAATCACGGTAACTCTCCTCGACCGCTTGCAACCCGGCATCAGCTGATTCAATCGACCGGCGTACACCCCCTAAAACATCAAGCTCCCAAGTTAGGTCAGCACCGACAGAATAAAAGGTCTCCGAACCGCCCCCGCCTGCAGCCTTAGACAGGCCGACATTTTCACTCGTGCGTTCGCGGCGTATACCTCCAGTCCCATCAACAGTCGGAAATAAGGCGCTATTCGAAATCTGACGAGTAGACCGAGCTTGCAGTACACGCTCATAAGCAATTGCGAGACTCTTGTTAGTCTCAATCGCAGCATCGATCAGTTGATTTAACGGTTCATCTTCAAACTGCTTCCACCAGTAATCCAACGCCAAGACGCCGACCGGCGAGCCGACGATACGCTGATTCCAAGCATCCGGCGCGGCAACTTGAGGCGATTCATAATCTGATCCAACGAATTTACAGCCAGATAAACCGACTAGACTAACAAGTGTCGCTGCCCCCAACTGAATAGTTGCGGACAAAGATCGATTAAATCCAAATGAAGTCTTCACGTATGGCAGCGAACTAATTTAAAAATCATAGGCTAGCTTCAACTTGGATGTGAAAGCTATTCTCTACAAGAGATATTATAGTCAAACAAATCGAGCTATAACAGCAAGAGTAGAATAACGATTATTATATTAGCAACAACTTAACACACAGACAACCGATCGATCGTGCCGCACCCAGACCAAACAAGCGCTATTGGCCATCCGCATCAATTAAGCCCACGATATAATCCGACGGCTGATAATGATGAATCAATACGGTCGTCTCGCCGTTCTTAATCATCCTTGCTTCAGGTAAGCGGATCTCGGGAGTCTTGTGCGGCGCGTAAAGCACATCATCATGCGAGGCGTTTTTATGCTCCTTAAATAAATCAGGGGTGATTTTGCCACCCAAATGATCATCACGGCCAGTAGCGACATGGATTGTCCCGAGTATCTTTTCGTCTTGAATATCACGCCCCGAGAAGGGCAATACTTGGGTGCCAAAGCCCAGCTCACCAATCGCACCGATCATCGGATCATCTTTGAGGCGGCGATTGTGGTCTTCGATCTCCGCATAATCACCATATACAAACTGCGACTTATAGATCATACCATCTTTGACATGTAGCAGCCCAATCGTGCTTTCGTCGTATTTAAATGGAAAGACACCATCGGCACTTTCTGGTACAAAATAAACTTCCCCAGCAGGTAAATTCGCCACATCCGCCTTGCCAGCAGGGCACAAGCCGTGGCTCTTTTGCGCCTCCTGGCCATTGGTATGTAGCACCAATGTGTAAATCTTGCTTTCCACTTCAAAGTCGATTTCGAAACGATCGGCTTGTGTCAGACCGCATCGGATACGCTCCGCCTCTTCACTCACGATATTATAATCGACCGCAAGCCCAGTATCTAGAATGATCTGATTCAGCCCATGTAAGGTCGCTCCACGAAAACCGAACTCCTTGCATTTGGCAGTTAGCGGAGCTGTTGCAGAAAAAGTCGAAACCGTCAGTATGATGTCATACTTGGTATAAATATCCCGATCCAAACTGAGTAATTTACCCTCTACATCATAACAAGCATCTTCCATGTCGAGATTACTGCCCCCGGTCTCATTATAAGCATACAGCTCACCACCGGTCCAGTTCATCGCCTCCAAGCCACCTGCCTTAAAGCCCTGATAAAAGGTTTCATACCCATAGTTCTGAATCGATAACGTATCGTCTTCCAGAAAACTAAAGTCCTCAATATCAGCCGGGTTCGGCAAATCGATAAGAATGCAAACCCTCTCTCCAGTGCCAGTGCCAAAGCATGTCGTCAACAGACGTGTTAAACTGAATGGAGAAAATGTGCGTTTGTTCGCGTCTAAGATCATAATTATAAAAAATCTATTAAGTTTACAGTAGTTAGAAATTTGCATCCGCCATTAATCCTGTCAAAGCTAGGTTTGACTGAATTACAGACGATAGTGAAATCGGAGCCACTCTCACGAACTTACAACTTTACTGACAAATACTACATATGAAGCGTTTTTTCGATATTTTCGCGACAATCATACTCGCGTGTGCGCTCAGCCTGCCGCTCTTAATATTATGCGCGATACAGCTTGTGATCTTAGGCCGACCGATTTTTTTTCGGCAGCAGCGTGCCGGCAAAAACGGTCAACCACTGTCGATCCTCAAGTTTCGCACCATGCGCACTGGCACAGGTAGCGATGCCGAGCGTTTGATTCCTTGGGGTAAATTCCTGCGCTCGACTAGCCTCGACGAACTCCCCGAACTTTGGAATGTCTTGCGCGGCGAAATGAGCCTTGTCGGGCCCCGCCCTCTCCCATCGATTTACCTTGATCGCTACTCCACAGAACAAGCGCGACGCCACGACCTGCGCCCCGGCATCACTGGCTGGGCACAAGTCAACGGCCGCAACGGACTTACTTGGAAACGTCAATTCGAACTCGACCTCTGGTATGTCAACAACCGCACCTTCTGGCTCGACCTAAAAATACTCATATTAACGATCGTTACCGTTTTTAAACGCGAGAATATAGCCGAAGAAGGATGCACAACACGCCGCGAATTTTTAGGAACCAAAGAATAAAGTCACCACATACTTTGTACTCACGGAGCTCATCGATTCGATTGGCCTGACTATAGACGGCCACTTTGCCCAAGCAAGTCACTCAATAAGCGAACTCAGCAAGCGTTGCCCCAAGTTCATAGCCGAAATCCATATGTGGGTTGCGGCTTTTTTGTGCGTCACAATAACACGCGCGTATGGCCAGGCTTCGATACCGTCCAGGCTTCGATACCGGCAAAAAATAGCGTGCGTTTGTATCGATGTCACAGGAACCAGTGCAATTCGCCTTCAATTGATCCTGCGGTTGCAATGGCTTGGGTGAATTCCCGCCCTCCAGATGTGTAAACGGGCCGCTGTTAGAATAACGTTGGCGCTCAATTACGCTTTTTGCGGGTAAAACAGGCTCTTCACGGAAGTGCGTTTTATAGTTCCTTGCGAGTGGATAGGTTTGGGAGGTCGTATATTTTCAAATGTAGATAGCCCTCATCTCTGTATCCGTATGCCTGCCTGGTGAGCCATCCGATCTTGTTATTGAAGCCTTCTTGGCTGGCATTGGTAAGTCGATGATGTTTCCAAAATGCAAGTAGCCCTTCGATTCGCTTGCGTATGGTTCTAGCCATTTGTTTAAGACAATGGATGCCTGAGACCTCTGCTTTTTCACACCAGAGGATGAAGGCAGATCGTGCTGTTTGGCAGCAGTCCGCCATTCTGTAGATATTGCGTAAATACTCTTTCATCAGCGACGCCGTGCCAAGGTCTTCGAACTCAAAGCGTAGCTTCTTGAGCTCTCTGGCAGCTTCACTGGATAGGTTCTCTTGGTTGCGCAATAGGAGGTGTCGTTTGCCTTTGAGTTCCTTCTTTTGCTCCTCGGCCAGTTTGTTCATTGTGCTGCGACGCAGCGTATCCATACGCTCGTTCATTAGCTTGATGACGTGAAAGTGATCATAAATTATTTCTGAGTGAGGTAGCACTTCAGCAACCCACGCACTGTAGGCATTGGACATGTCAATCGTCACCGCTTTGATCTGTTTAGCTTTCCTGCCGATACGCTTTCGGAAGGCTTGAAGCGCATCGCCTCCCTTACCTTTGCCAATGAACAGAACCGCGCCGCTTAGCAGATCACGCACGACCGTAATGTAGCCGAGCGTTTTCCCCAGATAGACTTCATCGATGCCAAGATATTGAACCTGTGTGAGTGCTGGTTTCTTGTGCTTTTTAAGCAGATAGGTCTTCTCGATCTGTTTGACGCTGTCCCAGTGTAAGCCGGTAAATTGGGCCACCGCGCGAATCGACATCTCTTTGCGCAAACCCAACACATACTTCGCCACCCACTTAGTGTGCCTCAAATAAGGGCCAGCACAAAAAGCCATGGGCTCCTGGCGACTCAACTTACAATCTCTGCAAAGGATCCGACGAAGATTCACTCGGAACACTGTCTTTTTTAAACCAACGTGAACACCATTGATCTCACGTCTCTTGCCCGTTTCCACGATACTGGTCTCAGTGCTACTGCAATCAGGGCAGCAATGCTCCTTTGCTGATGAGCGCAGATAATAATATTCCGTCCCATTCTTACGATACGTCTTTTCGTATTTGAATCCGCGAATGCCTTGGGTATGAAAGAGAGTGCTGGTTGTCATAGCTTTTGTTTTTGTCGTCGAAAAACCTGAATGGAAGTAGGCAACCAGCACCTATTCAACCTTTCAGCGAAGTCTCTTTACACGCTCATTTCAGAACGCAACAAAGCTGTAACCTGTGGGATCCCACTAGACACTATAGATCAAGGACTTAGCTAGTGCCCCAAACGCACTTCCGTGAAGAGCCGTAAAACAACACATATGTTGAACGCCTGGGGGTTAGTATGAGCAAAATTCATTTGATTTCCCGACCTCAAATCCGCGTGAATATACTGTCTACCGCGTAATACGAAGTCTTTTACGTCTGCCCC
>Ga0209092_10002409_pt1 | contig 17197 bp, 13 predicted proteins | sample FraStrMetagenome_FD_187446 | JGI IMG/M metagenome (GOLD analysis project Ga0209092, IMG submission 187446) | Marine eukaryotic phytoplankton communities from Arctic Ocean - Fram Strait ARC3M Metagenome (SPAdes) (version 2) | ecosystem: Environmental > Aquatic > Marine > Oceanic | place: Fram...
CCTATATACACAGAAATTATATTAAAAACATGATGAAACGATGCTCTATGTTCACGATACTACTGTCTTTGTACAGCTCTACGACAATATTTGAAAATCCAAATAACTCCATGACGACGACGACGATGATGATGATGGTCCATTCGTTTACTGTACCCATACACAACCATTACAGAAACGTGATGCATTACAATAAGTCGCTATTGCATTCGACTGTGGAAAAAGAAACGGTAAACGGTGAAGTGAATTTAAAAGAAAAAGAAAAGAAGAAGAAGGAGGAACGCAGTCTGTCCGATCAACTGACATCGAGTTCGGTGGCTTCGGCTGCTGCGTTGGCGACGGCTGCTGTAAATGCAGCAGTTTCCATGCGTTCGCTTTCGGCACCGGATATTGCAAAGTCGTATATTTCGTTGGATGATTCGGATGTGGAGATTGATGGTGATGGCTTGCCGTTGCAGTATGATAAAGATGCTATTGAAAAGTATTGGCAAAAGGAACGTGGGGCGTTAAATCAGCGATGGAGATACTTTGTTGGGAAGGTAGGATGATAGTTGACTGTTATTGTGTGATTTATTTTGGAAGGTCAAATTATGTAACTTATCATTTTGGTTCTGATATATTTTTTGGGAAGGCTGTGCCGTTTCTGACCAAACTAGTGACACTTTTTGTTAGTGAAGGGAAGATAGGTACGTTCAGCACCCTAATTGGGAGTTGTTTAGGATTTGTATAGAATGAAAGGTTTTTGAATGGAACTGTATCTTATGTCTTTTTCATGTACGTAGAGGAACGTCATGTCCCGGGGTTAGCAAAGCAGGCAAGAGAAGACCTAGAAGATCTTGGTGCTACGTTCATTAAATTAGGTCAAATGATGAGTGTACGGCCCGATGTGTTACCACAAGCTGCGTTAGAGGAATTGGTAGGTAAAGACGGAGGTATAACAAGTTTATAATTGTATTACTAATGATGTATAAAATATAGGCAATATTGCAGGATAGTGTAATTCCGTTTGAAACCCAGATTGCTATTTCACAGATTGAGAAAGAGCTCGGTGGACCACTTGGTCAATTTTTTACTTCGATTTCCAACGAACCGGTTGCAGCTGCGTCCCTTGCTCAAGTTTACCTAGCTACTCTAAACGATGGGAAGGACACTAAGGTGGCAGTCAAAGTTCAAAGACCAGATGTACTCAGTACTATAAGTAAGGATTTGTATGTTCTTCGTCGTGCGGCAGAGGTTTTTCAGGGCCTTGCAGAGCGGTATGTATATTTCGAACATCCACTGCTTTGAATACGAATGTTGTGTAACATTTTGATTAAAATATGTCAGCTTCATCCCGCAGCAAAGGACAAACTACGTTGCACTGCTAAATGAATGGGCGATAGGGTTTTATACAGAGCTTGATTTTAAAAATGAAGGAAGAAATCAACAACGATTACGTGACGTCCTTATCGAAAATAATATTTCGGAGGTTATCGTACCAAAGGTCTTCGAAGATTTGACCACTCGTCGAATTTTAGTATCTGAATGGATGGCAGGTGTCAAGCTTAGCGAATGCTCGCCAGAGCAGATTAAAGAGGTGACCCCAATAGCTCAAGAAGCCTTTCTTGTTCAGTTGTTTAGTGAAGGCTTCTTTCATGCTGATCCGTAAGTTATACGTTTGAGTAGACTCATCACCAAGCTTTCTATTCTCACTTTATCTGTACAGTCATCCAGGGAATATATTGCTTCTGAACAAAGACCACGGAGGAGATGAAAATGCGAAACTTGCGCTCATTGATTGTGGGTTGATGGCGAGCATTCAGACAGAGGATCGTGATAACATGATATCGGCAGTTATTCATTTGGCGAACAAGGATTATCCTTCCCTCGTAGATGATTTTATCGCGCTGAAAATCCTGCCTGCTGATACTGATCGTCCTGCAGTAATCCCATTGATGGACAAGGCTTTAAGCCCCTATGTTAAGGGAGGTGGAGCGAAGAAGTATGAAGAGGAGTTGAAAAAGATTTATGGGATGGAAGACTCGATTTCTAGTACAGTCGGAGGATTTCAAGCCATGACACAGGTAATGTTATTATTGCGAAGTGTGTGAGGTTGAATTCATCGCAACCATGTCTGACTTTACTTTACTTTCAGGATGCGTTGACTGTTATGAATGACATTCCCTTTTCGATACCGCCATATTTCGCCATTCTTGGGCGAGCTATAGTTACATTAGAAGGTGTGGCGTTGACAGGCGATGAGGATTACGGAATGATCATGGAGAGCTATCCATTCATAGCCCGTAAACTACTAAAAGAAGATAGACCAGAGATACAAAGAGCACTTCAAGAAGTCTTATATTCTGGTAACGATACGACTGGTGGGTTGAAGTTTACACGATTGATTGCTCTTCTTAATAATGCTGCCGGATCTGTAGAGAAGAAGGAAGGTGGTGTGTTTGTAGATTTAGATGCGGTGCCCGATGACGGTCTTGGTTTTGAAGATGGATTGAGATACCTCATGTCTGACGAGGCAGAAAGTTTACGGAATCTTCTTGAGAGCGAAGTTGATAATCTCGTGGATGTAATCTCAAGGCAAATAATCAGAAAGGGTTTTAATGAAGCATTGATTGCGCTGACACCACCTCGTCCCCCAGCGATTCCCTTTTTTGGTGATCTTCTCCCCCCAACTCCGAAAGTAGATGAGATTCCTTTCCCAATACTTCTACCCGGAAAAGATGGATCAGCATCTACGCCAAGTGTTGGAATTTTGTCATTAAAAGACTTTGTTGATTTAGCAGCCCCAAAGCTTGATCAAGATGACGAAATATATGCATTAAGTGTGAGTGACGCAGCAGGAGATATCTTAGGACCAAACATCGCGTCATTTTTGAGAGGCGATAGTGTACTGAGTGTTAAAACAGTCCAGCTTCTACTCAAATCAGCTCAGAGTGGCATGTTTGGAAAGCTAAATGATAATGAAGTTGTTAGCCAGGTATTTGAAGTGATGGGGAGACTATCGGACCAGCTTGGTGCATCGTCTGGTGATGATAGGGATCAGATATCGAATATCACAAGTGCTCTAAACGATGAAGAAAGACGGAAGTTTGATGATATTACGTCGAAGATTATAGAGAGAACTATTGCTAGAACAACTGATAGGTTAGCAGACACCCCAAGAATAGTCTGATCAAAAAATGAACGTCTATTAAAATCTATTTAACTCCATATTGTGTAAGCCCACAGGTTATATACTCAATGAATTGACGAAAAATATACCAATTGTGCAAGAATAGTTGAGCACATCTTGTTTACAAGTCGAAAAACAGTTTCAAATATTGCTTTTAAGTGTGTGCCATCACTGATAATGTGTAGACACCGAAAGTCTGGTTAGAATCGTCAGATTTTTGGGCTAACGGAGTTAATTCGAATAGTAGAGGTACTGAAAATGCCTGAAACGTCGAAGCTCCTCCAACACAAACCCCCATCGAAGAGCAGTATAAATGGAACAATAAGAATCTGAAGCACTTTTTGTAATGAAGGGTTGAGAAATATTGATCGAGTTTTATTATTTCCGATCAATAAATGTCTAGTTTCAGATTTAGACTTTACTTTCATTTCAACTTCAGTACAGTTTTTTTACACAGAGCAGTACGAAATTCGACATAATTAAGAGTAGAGAAAAAGAATGAGACAAATATTTGTTTAACATGTAAAGTAAGAGATGCAAAACGTTATGTTTGATTACGATGTACACGAAAATTTATCTTATCTTTATACTCTTGGATTATGGATTATACAACTATTCTTTTATTCCAGATATGATGCTTCCGACTTGACCAACAAAATTCTGATATAAACCAGAAATCTCAGCTCTCATACCTGGATCCAGTTTTGCAAGATCTTCTTCCGTTGGCATAGCATTTATTGGTAAGCTTGTATTAAGATTAGATTTGCTAGTCAACTTGTCCCCAAACACGTTGAGACGCCTGCGCTTCTGTTTTACGGTCGCGGCGATTGTCATAGCAGCCACCTCGCTTTCAATATCTATCTCAATCGGAGATCCATTTTCGGATATCCCCATCAATATGGCATCCTTCACCTTTTCACCCTTACGTTGCTTCCTCACCGTGGCCGCCGGTGTCATTGCTGCAAACAAACTCCTACCAGCACCACTCGTCGGAATAGGCGTTTCCATCTTTGGTCTTTCTTTACCGACCACACTACTAAATGTACTACTGCCACTACCATTCATCATCGGCATATCTTCACCCGACGAAGATAACGATCGCTTATTTGTCTTCATAAACTCGGCCATACAAGAATCCCTCGCCAAGGTATACACATCCATACCACTCGACTGCTCAAAATCTGCCAAGGTCATATTCTGTAAATCCTTCGGCAAACTATTAATCTGAACCCGACAAAGCTGTTTTAGATGAATGTTACCCTCACGCCTCATACGTCGAACTACATCCTTGCGACGCTCGATCTCCTCACGAGCATCCATAATAATCGCTTCGATGTGCGACGGTTTGGATAAGTCCAGACCACCGTTGCTGCTGCTGCTGTTATGATTATTGCCGTCATCGTGCTGCTGCAAAAGTTCGGCATCTTCCTCAATCGATTTCAAAACCGTTTCTTTTTTCAGTTGTTCGTTTTTGTTGCGCAATCGCGTCAAAGCTCGTGACGAGGATCTCGTTGCGGAGGATGATGATGTCATACTATATATCTTGAAAGGGTTGTGTTGTGCACTGGTTCGTTTGTAGATGGACGATGATGATTGTTTGTTTGTGCTCTGTGCTAACCGGTGTTCGAGAATATGTGTGTGTATGTGTGATTGTGATTGTGAATCTAGCGATATATGACAAGAGAGAGAAAGATGTGTGTGATGTGTGTGATGTGATGTGTGATGTGAGAGAAATAATGTCGTTGGGATCCTAACGCTAACGGTACGCAGATGCGAATTTAGAAGTTCTAAAGATCGCTTGTTGCTGTTATTCTGTAGCGAAAAAGGGGTGTTTTTCGTAATTGCCCCGTTTCACCACTTCCTGGCGAAGCTTCACACACAAAATTTTGATTTTTTGCGCATCGTGCACACAAATTCTACGTAACGCATCTAAGAGACAACCTTTTTAAAGACTCTATATCTCACGATAGAGGCAAGCTATCACTTTTTTAAAACATCCCGCATGAAGATAAAAGATCGCAGATACACATGATTGATTCAACGACTTTGCGAAGATAGTTTAACACCCCAAAAAATCATTCTAAAGAAAGTGGAAACATAAATGAATGGGGAGTAGATGCGCAACACTCGATCGGTACGAGGCATGTCTTCATTCATCTAATATATAGAAATATTCATATGTACAAAAATGTACATACGGGGCAAAACTTTTTTACCTCATTAGTGATCGGACAAATTTGGGCAAAAAGTGGGCAAAATTCATTAAACGGGTGTAGTTTATTTCTCACATTAGAAGTTAAAAAAGGAACTGTTTGCTACATATTCTGTCACAAGAGATAAGTTATTCGTATTTTTCAAGATAGCTCACAACTTGGCTGTAGAACACACTATGATAAATCTATCAAATTGCTCTGAGTGGCTTCCTGCTCCAGTCCGCCATAATTTATCAAAATATGAAGATCCATTCATTTCATCACCTTTTTTTGGCCGCAAGTATCCTATCGATTCAGTTGGCGTTCCAACGTATAGGTGAACTTTTGCATCTCTAGCCGTTCCTTTAAAAGTTTCTAGAAGTCGAAGCCGCTTGTCTGGGATAAGCTCACTAGAAACAACATCTTTCTTTTTCTCCATCACCTTCAAAATTGTCATGCAGATAAGTCGTGCATACCACTTGTTATCGGTGACTATTACTATTCTCCCAGCACCTCCCTTCTTTAAGCATTTTATCGCTTTGATCAGAGTATCTGAATTAAGCATGTGCCCCATTTCCTCTTCTTTCATAGTAACATCATCGTCAACTTGAATGGGTGGCTCGGGATGGTTTACGAATATAGTCTGTATACTGTCTCCACGAATTTTTTGAAGAACATGACCGCATGCTGCGCCGATACAACATAGGTTTGTTAATGCACATGATTTGGCAGTCTTTGAGTTACTCTTGTCAATTTTATTCAAAAATGCTTTCGCGAATGTTTGTGCAACTCTATCTGAACGAAGTTCAACAGACACGTAGTCACCGTCTGGGTTTGCTCTTGCTTGATTCACAATCCACTCACCAGACCCTGCTCCTAGTTCCAAAAACAAAGGACGATCAACTGAATCGTCTCTTCGAGCTATGCACGGCATTCTTGACATGGTAAAAACAGCGGAAAAGTCTATCGTGCCATCTTGGTTGAATATCTTTCGTTTTTTCCCCATTTTTCGCACCTCGGGGGCCCACTCGATTGAAGGAATGATCCTATTGCTTTCGTCAGAAACGCAATGAGTTGTTGTCGGCCATTTAAACTTTTTTCCCTTTGCGGCACACAAACCAAAGCTGTACCATGACGAAAATAGTGAGTTAAGTTCGCGCATTGACAAGCCCATTGCTTCTTCGCTTCTTCGTTGTTGAGTTGTTCCACCCCCAGAAAAATACAACAACCTTGTTTCCAATAGGCGGCTTAGAAGCAAACAAGACTCTTTAGCAGACATAGAGCAGGTAGTTGAATACTTGATTAAAGACTTGGCCTCGTTTCGAAGTTCAGATAATTTGTGTCCTCTAAATTTAACATTAGAATCCAACCTTCTCTCATTTTTTGAGCTCCATGCACGTCTGCCACCACTAGTTCTTCCTGAACTGTTTGCTTTGTTAGATGTTGTATTCGAAAAATTGGACGTGCAGTCTCCGGCCTTTGAAATATATTCCAAAGCATCGTTTGCAAAAGCAATAGCTGCATCTTTGTTTCCGAGTAAAGCATTTGCTCTTGAAAGCAATACATGAGAAGATGCTAAGACTTCATTAAACGATTCTTGGTCTTCTGTGCCGATATGTATATCTTTTTTCATTTCCTCTACTCGATTTTTGGCTTCCTCGATAAGAAGGGCATTGCAAAGAATAGTAATACTATATTCGTAAGAACTAAGGTCAAAATGAAGTTTGTTACTTTCCAGTTTGTTCATATTTTTTATTTTGCACAAATTCCAGACTGTTTCACTCGCAAGACTACCTCCACTGTAGGCAGCGCTGTTATTCTCAGTTGATGTTGAAGTAGCAACTGTCGCTGACCATAAGCATCCCCTAAAAAACGTATTCAGTGTACGAACGTTGGGATGATCTCTCTTGTTCTTAGATCGGAACATTTCACAAAACAAATCAAAAGCCTTATTCATTTTGTTGGTAGCATGACAATATCCTTTCATCAAAGATGTGTTTGCTTGTATCGGAATATGATCACCAGCCTTCCTCATGACTTCTATCACGCGTTCACCCTCAGCGACTGCTCCACACCGTGAGCAGCAGTCAATGACAATACTTCCATGATATTGATCTCGTATATCATCATTCTTCTTACTCCAATAGAGATCTAATGCTTCTTTAAGACGCTTTTTCATTGATAAGTCTTTCAGTTGGGATGATAGCGCTAACGCGGAGTCAGATGCTTTTTGACCACTTCTATTTTTCGTCGAAAGTTTGCGTTCGTTTCGTGGTACACTAGCACCATTCTCCTTCTTACGACGCCTTTTGGCATTTACGAATACATCATTTTCCCCGACGTCTCTTTTCGAAGAATTCGATGGCCCCTTGCTTGATTTCCTTTTCTTTCCAGTTGCCTTTTGTTCTTTAAAGAAATTAGCGAATGAAGCTCCTGACATGATTCCAGTGAACGTTTCAAATCCCCAAAAATACACAGAGTTGTACACTGTAGATACAAAAAAGTTCAGGATTGATTAGTGAATGTTGAGGATTCAGGATTGAGGATTGAGGATTTTAAGGATCGGTGGTTATCTACATGTGTCTTTGAACCGAAGGAGGTTACACATATGAATGGCTACGGCTACGGCGGTATCAGTTGCATCGGTATATTATGTGGGTACGCCCATGTTCAGTCACCTTCTGAATCCAGCAAGTAAACGAACTTTAGACAGACAGCTTCGTACAATGCCACCAAGGATTTCTCCTACAAAATTGTACCACGCGCAAGTATGTACGAGGTACATGTATGAGATAACTATGACAACGATCTGAGATGGCAATGACATCTAACAAAGAGGCGTAAGTATGCATATTACATGTACGAGTGCATATTATGAACCGTTGAACTTGAATTTTTTTGACCATCCTGGGAAAAGAAAGGAAAAATTCCTAGAAGAGAACCAGAGATTGAGAGTAAAAGCACGACCATAACAAACAACTAACTCTCCGCAAAAGACGAGAGCAAAACTTTTATCTCGTGCATATAAGTGCAAAGCAGATGATTGTTCTGAACTAATCAAGATGGGAAATGCTCCGTCCAGAGGTCAGGTAAACGTCGATGAACGGTACAAACCAACTAAGCTGTTTAAGTACGTACAAAAGAAAAATTGGGCCAAAGCAGTACAACGAACTGCTCAATGTCCGAATGAATGTTCGCAGTGGGTGAGAGTTCCGGCTGTTTTTGTCAACAAAAATGAAGAAGGGAATGGTGGAAATGGTAATAATAGTGGTTCTTTAAGAGGAACGGGACAGGCAAATGATGGTCGGACGAAACGAGCAGAAACTACCTCGACGTTGCTCCCTATTATGCAAGCTTGTTATAATAGACCGCCTGCTACGTTTATTTTAAGTCAGTTACAGGCATTTCCGAATTCAATTCAAATGCAGGATGATTATGATCGAATGCCACTCCATCTTGCGTGTATGGAATATGCCGGGTTAGAAGTTGTCAAGACGCTTCTATTTTGGAATCCAAGGTAAGGAAAGGAACCTGTAATTTTGGTGGTCTGTTCTCAAAATATCGATATTCTTTGTACTGACATTGATATCTTAGATGTGCAATGGTCGAGGACAGAAACGGTTGTTTGCCAATTCATTTGTCAATGCTTGCTTTGTATAAGCACCATAGCCGAAGTATTATCGTTGACCCGTACGATAGTGTCAGAATGGTCGAGCTACTTCTCAAAGCTTACCCGGAGAGTTCTTCTTATACTAACTGTAGGGGTGATACTCCCTTGACGCTCTTTTACACAACAAATGAAGTACTAAAGAAACGTGAAAATTATTTGGGGCAAAAATGGTTTCGTATCATGGAAAATATATTAAAACGTGATACTGAATATTGGCGATCAGTCCGGCCTATGCAAGCCAATGACATTGTTGCTGATTATCTTGCTGATAGAAAATTGAAAAGTCAAGGATTAGCGTCTTATGATTTAGAAGAACCGCCTCCAAGCAGTTTGGCAAGCACAGCTCTCCTAAGCGATTTTTCAAACGGCGATTTTTCGAGCAAGCCTGCGTCAGAAACAATAGAATCATTGGACAGTTTGGAAAAAGAATCTTATTCTAATCCAGATACAAGTCTCATCGCGTGTATAAATATGAAAGATTGGAATGAAGTAATAGCCTGTCTCGAAACTAATCCAGAACAAGCAAAAATTCCTGTAGTTACCAAACTAAGCAACGGCGATGAATGGAACAGGTTCCCATTATTCGAAGCAATCAGAATGAAGGCACCTCACCACGTTGTAAAAATACTTACTGACATCTATCCGTCTGCATCGCAAATGAAAGAATCGATTCACTTTCGTTTACCTCTTCACATCGCGTGTATCGAGAAAAGTTCCTACGAAATTGTTCACACTCTTCTGGAAATGTATCCTAGTGGTGCTCAAGCAGTAGAGTCCAAGTATTCGGGAATTCCCTTACATTTTGCAGTGTCCAACGGATCCTCTATTGATGTTGTGCTTAATCTATTGACCATATTTCCCGATGGAGCCAAGACCACTGACAAAGGTAAGGCGTTTCGAATAAGTTTGTCTTTCTATTTAATCCTGAATTCTCGTGGAACTAATCCTTAAATATCTATTTTTATACTATCAGATGGGTGGTTACCTTTGGTACGTATATGATTGAAGTATTACAAACTACTAACAAATTACACTAATTTTGTTTACATGACCTCCTCATGAAGCATCATGCATGTGCAAAAGGAGCCCCAGTAGACGTCGTAAATGTTTTGTTGTGCTCCCACCCAGAAGGAGCACAACGCAAAGAATCTTTAATGGGAAGGATTCCATTGCACTTTTCTGCTTTGAAGGGCACAAGTGTAGACATTGTTGAAGCTCTTTTGAAAGTGTACCCAAACTCTGCTGATTGTGCAAACTTTTTTGGTTCAACACCGAAAATGATGGCATCGAAAAATGTTTCTACCGCCAAGGAATCAATAATGGAGGCGTTAGGCGTAGAAAAAGCAGAAATAAGCGATTCCGTATCTTCAAACTTAACATCGAAACAGAGTGCAGGCCCGTCAGGTACTCGGGCATCAAACAAGCTTTGCTCTCTAATCACAGGAAGAGATTGGCGTAATGTACTCGATCATTTATACAATCACCCGAACGAAGCAGGTGTATGGATTGAATCCCGACTTGGTGACGGCACAACGTGGCGGCGATTACCGATAACCGAAGCATTAACTATGTTCGCACCACAGCCTGTCATCTTTCAAATCACGAGTGCCTATCCGCAAGGAGCCAGTCAAGTAGAATCACTTCATCACCGCACTCCTCTTCACATAGCATGCGTTCAAGGTATGTCCGAAAGTATCATCGACTTACTATTAGCTGCAAATCCAGGAGGAGCAAGAAGGGAATCTAAAAATCAAAGTCTTCCCATACATCTTGCGTGCGCTAATGGCGTGTCCGTTGAAGGCATTCGTTCTCTTGAGAAGGGATTCGAGGCGGGAATCCGTACAGTAGACAGCGACGGGTGGCTACCATTACATCATGCATGTGCTAAGGGAGCGTCAACTGAAGTCGTAGAGTTTTTGTTGAACCTTTATCCATATGCTGCAGAGGTTCAAGAAAAATCAATTGGGCGCCTTCCAATACATCTAGCTGCATATAAAGGAGCACATCCTAATGTATTGAGATCTTTGTTACGATATTATCCTGCGTCATCTTCCATGACAACTTTTACAGGAAGTACTCCTACCGATTTGGCATCAAGAGGATCAAGCAAGTACAAGGACGAAACATTAAAAATTCTTAATGCGTCAGTTCGTGATTCGAGTGCAAACGGTATCCTTCATGGAAGCTCTTCTTTGTCAACAAAACATTTAATGGGGATTGTAGAAAATTCACAAAGCCGGTCGCAGATTCGTTCCTCGAAACATTTGGGAAAAGTTACTACTGATTTGATATCATGCATAGTAAAGAGAGATTGGGACAAAGCCATGGAAGTCATTCAGGCTAATCCAGAAGAAGTTTCCATTTGGAACGAGGTTGACTTTGATGATGATACCGAATGGCGAAGGCTTCCTATTCATGAAGCATGTCGCTTACAACCTCCACTCTTTGTGATAGAAGAGCTTCTTCAAATTTTCCCAGGCGCTGCAAGAGAACAAGATCATGATGGTTGGGTAAGTTTTCTAAAATACTACAATTTTCAATCTTCTTCTAAACTGATTTTCCGCTTACAATATGATAAAGTTGCCCTTGCATCTCGCATGTGAATGTTCAGCCTCTGATGGTGTAGTGAAAGCACTTCTACGTGATTGGCCGACAGGAGCCCAAACGTTGGAGAGTTTGTACGGATATGTAAGTTTGTTTTCACCTAAAACTGAAAGTTTCGAGCGACATCAAGATATTTAGCTAACAGATTTTATGTAAAAATGCATCTAGCTTCCTTTGCATGTGGCATGTTGTTTTGGTTGCTCGGAATACATCATAGAAAATTTATTACGTACTTTCCCCGAGTCCATTTCTTTCAGAACTAAAGCCAATACAACACCTCTTGATTTGACAAGATTTTCCACAAATCCGAACAAGGCTGCTATCATCGGATTACTTCAAAAGGGAGTTAATTATTGGACGTCGTTAGAAAGTTAACGAAAACATTGTAGAAGTGTCTTTAATTATTTGCAAAAGTAGTCTCGGGTTGCACGCAGATCCAAATGATTAGCCGACTTTTTCGATCTCAATGTCGATTTGGTCGCTATAACCATAGATATCTGGAGCATTGCATAGAATGTCTGTAATGATAAGCTTAAAATGATAAGTTTTTAACCACAAAACGTAAAACGATTGAAACTTCTTTCGTGCAAAATCATGTGCCACTAGGCTCGTATTCAACGAGACTGGCTCATTCGATATACTATCGCTGCGCTTTTGTGTGCTCAATTAAATCCTTCATGTCTATTTCAGTAAATATCACTGAACGGTTTCAGCTTTTTCAATCTATGGTCCTGTCGCTTGAGTAGCTTGTTTTGAGCTGATACTCATATCTCGCATTTTTTCCCTATTCTCTAATTACATTTTGTAAAACATATATACTAAAAAACAAAATAAACAACTGTATGCTGATGTACCGGACACTTCTCGACTAAAACATATTTGTTTGTATATATTTATGTACGACACTTTGAGTGACTGGAACACCGTGTTCGTGGGCCGTGGCGTATGTTACAAGGAAGACCATCAAGGCAAAGGTTATTCGCAAGAGGAATTCAATAATAGGAAATATTGAATATTCGAAGAAAAATGAAAAGTTATCCTTACTAAGATCTTCGTAGAATGAGAAAAAATCTGCTCTCCACATCAAAGTCGTTGTCAGAATCTAATTTTTTTTTAATCTGTATGCTTTTATTTTGTTGACTTCTACTATTGTACCATGGTAGTCAGAAACTTTTCTAATGTTTATCTTAAACTACTCATAGACTAAGTTGAATATAAATTCATGTTTGCTTACGTTCAGTTAGGGCAGAGTTTACAGCAATAAAAGTTTGTTGATTAGTACTAGCAGCGGTAGAGTCTTTGATATTCTGAGTACCAATGAAAGAAAAAGTATTGTAGATGAACCCATAACTTAATTCCATAACTTCATTTTGGTGTGGTAAGACCGCATTTTGCTTCAGATACAAGCCACAAATTACTGCAGCTCTCCCGCAATGCATCATTCTTTAATAGACGTGGTTGAACAGCTCTCGATCCTTGGAAGGGGCCAAGCATCTCAAAACTTGGATATGGTGGTATTCTCCTCCAAATTTTTGGCAAATGGTAGGGCTCCAAATAAACTTCATTATGTTGCCATTCATTCAAAATGGCAGCGACAGTAGTGTGGCAACCGTCTTCTGTTGATAAATAAAGCAGACGGAAAATCGGTCCTAACAGATATTTCCTCAAAAGTAAAGGAAAATTTCTCCAAATCTCGCTGTCAACTGCGCCTGGATTTACACTGATAGAAGAAATGCCTTTAAATCTTCGATTTAATTCAATTGTGAATAAAATTGCAGCAAGTTTCGAATCCGCGTAACTATTATTGCTATTCGATTTGGTAACCTCATCCCACTCGTTTATCTTGATCCTAGGTGTTGCAAAATGATGCATCACAGAAGATAAATTTATAATCTTCGGCTTTCCCCCGAAAGCAGATTTCTTTTCCAAGCTTGCGCGGAGCAACCGTGTGAGAAGGAAATGACCCAAAAAATTAGTTTGAAAGCAAAGGTCAAGATTATCAGCTGAAACACCACTTGTATTTATACCCGCATTATTAACCAATACATCAAGGCCTTGATTTGAGTGCGCTTCTTCAAATGCATCGACAAACTTGCGAACAGAGTCGAAGCAAGATAAATCAAGAGGCTGCAAGAACACAGCTTCTCCAAGTAGATCATTCTCCGAATTAATATCTTCGGCAGCCTTCACTCCTTTCTCTCTCGACCGACAGGCGAGAATCACTTTGTAACCATATTTACACAAGTATTTGGAAGTCTGATATCCAATCCCAGTATTCGCTCCTGTTACGATGCAAATAGGTCGCGGTGACGACGGCGACGGCAGTGTAGGCACATCCGGCAATGCCTTCACTCTCGGTCTTAGAAATGGAAATATCTTGAACGTTGCATGTAACGATAATGTGTAACACCTGTCGAGTTTTGTTTTGTTGTCCGAGAATGAGGTTGTCGCCAAAATAAAATGAGTAAATAAAAAAGTGAGGATGCTTGCATATTATATACTTAGCAAAATCATTCAATCTCAAGAGAAAGAGAGAAAAAAGCATGGTAACAAATATCTTACACAGCAAATAAAGAGAGGGGACCGAACGTGTACGGATGGAAATATGGTGACGAGTTTCTCTTCACAATCATCTGTTTCAAAGAGAAATTATGAGATGGGGTTGTTTATCATGATGCTTGTCGGGTCTTTTTGGAATGTGTCAATTTCCGAAAGGAACTGAGAGATCTGGGTGATTCCCGTGGGGGATATGACTACGAGTAAGATGTAGTAAATTCGACCACAACAGACAGACACAAAATATAAGATTGAATTCAATGGAACGCCTTGGACGTGCATGAGGGCCTATGAATAAAGTCAAGACAATCCCTCTATTTCTCTCTCTAGGGGATGGGATAATTAGTTTAAGATTAGAGAGAGATCGACGCCAATTTCCTCCATGATTCTACGCCTTCAAGCGTTGCATTACTAGTGTCCCAAATCATTATTTCGCGACATTGAAAATCCAACACAGCTGGCGTGAAGCTGGTACAAACTGATTTTTCATTTCCATATGCAAACGAAAAATGAGGACGACCAAAAGGCTCCGGAAATTTTACTTTGTTGCTATCATTACCTTGTTGAAAGTCATTTATGTCGTTGTTAGTTGAATTTAAAATACATTCAATAGTTGAAACAAAATTCATAAATTCTTCGGTTTCCTTTACTGCAATAACACAGGATTGATTCCATTTCGGTAAATTAGGGGATATAAACGCTGTAGTTACAGGACCTTCCATTAAAACTCGAATTGAGCCAAATTTCCCACGAAGACGGCATGTCAGAAGGTCGATGTACTGATCTACTACTTCTTCGCTTTTGCACTTTATCCCGCCCAACAAAGTGACATGTGGGATGAAGCAAGGCAATTGATGAGTTTTAGATAAAAGTTTAATTTGACTCTGTAGCGTATCAAAATGCTCACTATCTGGAACTGCCCAGATGGATATTTTGCGATAATCCTTCGCGCCATTATAACCTTTAGATATATTTAAGTTTTCAAGTCTCTCACCTAACGAATCTTTTTGCTTTCTATGAAGAGCCTTTAATTCACGACCCTTCTCTATGTCGCGACGATGTTTTTCAGTTCCAATATAATTGAGCTTGCGTTGTCGCAATTTCTTATCAATGTCGCTATGAGGTGCCAGTTTGCCTTTTTCTACTGCAGCAGTTGCTGCAATTGCACGATTTAGTGCAAAAATATAAAGTAAGTGTTGCAAATTGGCCTTGTCAGCGTTCGACCATGTGTGTTTGTTACTTAGGACTACCTCTTGTGCGGCAACATAAATAGCTTCTATAGTCGATAGCATCCCTTCGCCTATAATTATAAATCCAGGAGAGATCCGACTTATACAAGCAATTTCACTTACTTTCACAAAATTCAAAACGAGTTACCTTACCTGCGCTATGCCACCTATAAAATTGACTTTTTAAGGGAGGATTCGACAAGTGAACTTTGGGCAATTGTGTTATATACGGATGATCTTTTATACTAGTCTTTGTCCATTTGCAATCAAGGACGACAAGCTTTTTAATGGAGTTCGCTACAGACACAATCGGGACTGATTCATTGCATGGAAACAGCACATATGTTTCTTCTCTCTCAACGTGAGATTTATAAAGAGGGAGCTCTTCACCCCTTTCATAGTCTATTACATTCACGAAATCTTTGGCTAAGACCGCAGCATGCACCCCCGAAGAAGAAGCCCGACGATCAGTCAAAATTATATCAACTAGAAATGGCATCCGTTTCACGCTCCGTGAAACTCCTCCCAATGATGGTGTAATCAATCGAAAACATTCCGGACAGTACAAAGACCTTGAGGTTCCACAGCAAAACTCTCTACGCTTTATTCGGTCGTCAATCCGACGCTCTTTCTGATGATTCATCTTCCCGTGGTGATCATCGAAAACCGATTCCAAGTATGTATCAATTTCCTGCCCCATCCGTAGTGAAACGGAATTCTGCGTGGTATCATCATTTATATCGGCCACATCTTGTCTGAATTTCATTGTTGGCAGGGGAAGGGAGATAAATGTGGTGAAAACGATGGGCAAATAAAGCATGAATCTCCAAGACAACGCCCATGGCCATTGTGACAACTTTTGTGTTTTGTATTTTTTTTTATTGTGCTGTATTTTTGATGTGCCTCGAACTTCGTCGAATGCGAACTTACATTCGCCGGTATTCGAATTTCCATAAACAAATTCCCCCAAATCTAATGTTTCCTATCTCAATATGATCAGTGATACACAGCATGTCAAGTAATATTTGAAGATCCGAGTAGAGTTTCCAATACAACTGAATTAGCCAAATGACTAACACAAGCACCGAACCTCGGTTACATAAAGAATTGTACGAATGTAGTGAGACTATAATTAACGTAATACCTAACAACTAAATATGATCTACCAATATATGTAATAACTAGAGTTGTATCCCACTGGGATAACTCCCAGTGGGATCCCGGGAGATCGGGATCCCATCTCCCGGGTTTTCTGTTGGGAGTTGGGATGGGATAAGAAGTAAAGGATTGTTATAAAAGCAGCCGAGCGTTTTCTAGGTGAAAGGAGAGCGATTTCGTACCAGATATCGCAGACACATAGTGCGGTCTTTCTATACAAAGCTTACACCTAGCTTTGCCAATAAATTCTTTGTCAGCACCTACGCAGCGAGCCGAATTGACTTCCCAAAAGTATCTCTAATACTTCGACTTCTTTTGGTTGCTAGCAGGTTGGAGGAAATGTTCAGATGGAACCTTCGGCAATGCAAATTGAGTAGGTCTGGAAGGGTTTTCATTATCATTATCTGTCCTAGCACTTGTATCATCATTAATAGTGTAACAGGTTCTCAGGCATGATAGATTCGGACACACTTTATGCTCGCCAACATTATCTCTCTCCACTAACCCCTTGAGTGAAGCATAGTCGGTTTGGCAAAGATGATGCAGTAGCGAATCGCATTTGTAACATTTTACAAGCTGTATGGTTGATTTAGAATGCTGACAGCATTCGATTGAAAGG
>Ga0209092_10002410_pt1 | contig 17194 bp, 15 predicted proteins | sample FraStrMetagenome_FD_187446 | JGI IMG/M metagenome (GOLD analysis project Ga0209092, IMG submission 187446) | Marine eukaryotic phytoplankton communities from Arctic Ocean - Fram Strait ARC3M Metagenome (SPAdes) (version 2) | ecosystem: Environmental > Aquatic > Marine > Oceanic | place: Fram...
TTATTGTCTTGGGCATATACACTTTATATTTTTCTGATAGCTACGAATCAATACAAATTTTGAACCCTCCGAACGACATTCCGAATCGATTCATGTGAAGTGGATGTAAATAAGTAAATGGAAAATAATATCTTAATGCGCTGTCAGCTTGCTAAATTTTTTTCTCCCGATTTGCAATGAATTGCGATATAAAAGGAACGATCAAGAAAATTTTTTTCGGTTTCGTCATCGTCGAGAGATTTCACGTGCATGCAGCTGTGCCGATAACCATCAGACCTTGGGCACAAACCATTTATTGATAGGCACGCCATAATGAAATCTTTTTTGAATAATTTATCAGTTCATACGAGGTCAACATTTCAAAAATTATTCAATGAAATTTCATAAAATATAACAAAATTTCGTCAACCATCCTGTCGAAGACCCCGCTTTGAATACTGTCAAAAATAAAGTGATAGCCATAATCGTCGACAAGCATGGAATTAGAATTTGAGGTAAGCATACCATTGTCTAATACCAACATCGTTTAGTTATTTCAATTGCCTTACATGCTCAATTATTTAGAAATCCAAATACCAACACATTTCAATGAAAAGTGGACGCGAGAGCCTGGAAACAGTATTTCGTTCTGCTTCTCAAAATTGTACACCGGGCGAAATCCAAGGTACTAGGCAATTGAGGCGAGCAAGACCTATTGGCGACTTTAATTACAGCGATGTTAGAGTTGACACAGGCGGTCGGTGTGCCTATCAAACAATAACAAATCTTGCATGTACATCGAGTAAAAAGGGACCTACGCAAGTTTTACATTGGCACTCGGAAGTGAAAGATAAGATATCTTTTCAGTAAAGTTATGATAAAAAGGGGATAAGGGTCATAGAATAAAGATACGGATATTGATCTAGGTAGTAACTATTTTCTTCTGATTTGCAATCACTTGCGATATATAAGGAATGATCAAGAAAAATTACTTTGATTTCGTAATCGTCGAGAGATTTCTGTGGGGGGAAATGGGACGAGGTGCCATAATACGCTTGACTGATGGAAAGAGCGATCACTTGAAATGTAAAAGAAACTCCTCAAATATTTTTAGGCAGTTGTAGAGGGTACAAGTTTGAGAAAAGGAAGAAATAATGTGCTATATATTTTATGCTCAATGAATAGAAATTCGTCGTAATATGAATGAACCTTAAATCATAAAATTTTCGACGCAGACAGTCATATGACTCAGCTATGTGCAATATGGCCGCATAATCGCAAAATAAAGTCTGCCTATACTTTCCCAGTCACGATTCCAATTTAATCTTCAGTAACTTTGCGGTTCTTCTGTAGTTCTGTTTTTCAAACCCGATTACATATCACAGTCTGCATTGAGATTTATTTAAAACCTCTTTTCAACACCTTCACGCGGTTCCGTACGCATGCCTTATTGACGAAACATAGAATCATTTCTGTAAAATGTACATCGATCAAAAGCTGCGAGTACGCTAGAAATAAACTTTTTCAAGGCAGATTAGTTACATTACCCTCTTTTCAGCACCTTTTTGTGAAGGTATGCCAAGATCGGTTCAAATTTGTTGTAAACATGACATTTCCGTGACGTTTCTCATTTCATATGATAATTGATTGTTAAAATATAACATTGTCGTCATTGAAAGGATCAAAACCTTCAGAGAGGAGGTAAATAATGATTACAAGAGAAGAGAGGAATGCGAAAGTATCAAATTAATCTTAAGTGGATTGCAACGTTGACGATATGCCACCAGCATAATTTGAACGAATAACGTAGACGTTGAGCCCGGAGGATTCGAAGATGAGCTTAGGATTCATTGAAATATTATTTAGTAGCCAAGCACACGAGCATCAGATTAAGTTATCTCGCTCGCTACGAATAATTTGAAATCATGGAAGTGCAAATTTCTCTACCACTTTGAAAGGCACCAGAGATTGAACCCTCATTTGCCAACGAAAAGGCATCTCCACCCATATATAATAAACCACCCCATTCAGTTGAGAGCAAATGCTCATTGCAAAGTAATGGAGTGTCAGTTAACGGCCAATAAGGATATGCTCCTTTCGTTAGCTGAAATGTAAAGATGCATTAGCTGTAAAAAGGTGATTCCATATAACATTGAAGCACTTACTCTATTTTCACCCCAATTTGTGGAACTGCAGTGGACGAGCAACGATAGCACGTCTTCAAGAGATACTGTCTTGTCTGCAAAGTTACACTTTAACAGACAGGTGATGATTGCACGACTTGCGCCTATTGCTTCCAGAGCTTCCATTCGCTTCGCCTTCGACCCAACCATAATTACCTCTAGAGCTGGAGTTCCACAACAATTGACCCAGAAATTATGCACCATGATGTAAGGTCCGAGAAGGCTTATATCACTGTTCTCTACTTCAACGCCAATAAAAGGAGGGGATTTTAAACTCCACCAACTTTGAGAAAATATCATAAACAATTTGTAATACGATCCCATTTCCAAGCAAAAAAATAAAGTTTTCTTTTCAATGGAAATATTTGGACAAAAAAAAGGTAAGTCTGCCCTTTTAATGACTTTTTGAAGTACGCCTATAGAAGATGTTACAACACAGTGATCAAGTGCTTCATAAACTTCGCCATTACTACACTCTATCAAAACTGTTTCTTTCGATTCTCTCGAGTTTCCCTGATTTACTTTTTGTATGGATATGACTTCTCGGCCATAGTAAACGGCACCGGCAATATCTTCTAATAAGGTGCTTAGAACGAGATCAAACATACCATGCTTTGCTAAACAGTGTGAACCTGGATGATCGCCATCGGTTCCTATGTTTGAAGTATCGGTATAATGGCAATGATAGTCGTCACCATCCGCTGGCATTGCATCCAGTGCAATCTCAGCTAAAGGCATTGTATGTAAATCGTGCCCATGCCAGAGTTCAAGTAGATACAAATAAAAATTAGCCGCGGATTTAGCATTTTTGTTGTATCCAAGTCGGTTTACATACGGTTGTATCACTTGTATGGCATCCGAAACACTAATATCAGCCTCTAAACTTTTTCCCTCGTGAAGATTGTAAGCAGCGCTCCCTATCTTTGCAGCGGCATTCAACAATGCTTCATAAAGATCCAAGCCATTCAACAAGTCACGAATACACATCTGCTCACCAGTACTATAGCCATCTGATTCCATACAAGTAAATAGTTCCAAGAGCGGTCTAGTTGGATCATCGAAGAGACTAACACGAGGTCTCGTCCAAGGATTTCCATGGAGAGAGATCACTTTCAAATCATCCCTGACTTTCTCCTTACCAATAAGATATTCTACCAACGGATTTTGACAAGTATCCCCATGAATCCACGCAGCTCCCGCATCGTAACGAAGATGATCCTTCCCATGATTGATTGGAATATCAATGGTATGTATGCGTCCACCAGGTCTACAATCCGCCTCAAGAATTATGATATCTTCGAGCGAAAGGTAAAAGGAATCCTCCTCCTCTTCACAGGCATCTTTAAATTTACCCAGTAGATGATTGGCACAGGATAAACCCGTCATACCCGCACCCACAATGATAATTTTGGCGCGTTTCTTAGTTCGGGGAGAATTGATGCCGTCACTCGAGGATGGCAGTGATTGTGAGTCGTTGTTTGGTACACGATCCATCCTGTTCACGTTATAATAATTTATATAATAATTATTATTTAATTATATAAATTATTATATATCTCGTTCGGATCACAACATCCAAAAGAGATGAGGACTCCTGCAAGTATCAGTCAGTCAGTCAGTCAGTCAGTCAGTCAGTCAGTGATTCAGTCAGTGATTCAGTCTCTACGATATCTCTAAACATTCATATTGCTAATACATTTGCTCAATCACAACGTTCTCATGTGTGCGTATCCATATATAGCATTCGAGTTAAGATATCACTTCGGTGAGTCGAAGGTCGAAGGGTGTCAAAATGTGGATGTAATTGTGGATGGTGGTGGTGGTGTACGTATCGAAAAAACAAAAAATTGGGTGTGCAGCTTCGCGTTCAAGAAACAGAAGTGTTTGCGAAGTTTGAAATTATCAAGTACCGGTACATTATTTGTACGTGTGCTTGGATTTCTTTCATTCACAATTCACACACATATATATATATATATATATCATACATCGACATTTCATGTACCGGTATTTGAATATTTTTTTTTTAAAAGAAATGAACTCGAACTACATTATGAGTAATAATACTGCGACAAGGTATCATAAAGCAATGAAAAATATGTCTGAGGATGTCAGAGAAATGGAGGAGCACCTACCTCCCCACCACTATCTACAATTGTGAGAATGTTGGAGTTAGCGCCGGACACTGCTCGTAGAAAAGATCTTGAGGAGACGCTACCCTTTACCTTTGTGTCATAAGTGAACCAAATCTCGTATGTGTAGAATAACTGACAAAGGATTATCCGCATGGCCTTTTAGAGAAAAATGATTATGGGAAAGATGCAATATAATATACGAGCGTATGTATGGAATAAACCTTATGAATCAAAGCTCATAATTCAACAATCAAATGGCTTCGCGTTAGATTTAGTAACGATCCTTCATGCACTGAATTGGAAAAATTCACTGCATTCATATCAGAACAGATGTTGAAATATGGTTGCTGGAATCATATTAGAACAGATGTTAAATTGTGGTTGCTGGTATAATGTTCGTAAATTCGTCAAAAATATCATTGAATTATATGAAAATGGAGAGGACTGTAATTTTTGTAAGATACTCCTGAGACTTAATTTTATGGTATAAAGCACAACAGAGATCTTGTATTTGGAACGATACCTCAAAATGATGTGGTAGAATATTTGAGATCACGCACATTTTTGATGGCTGTCGAAAATAGATTACTCTACATATATATATTATTGAGTGATACGAAACAAATAAAGTTATTAATGATTAGAGATTGCGAAATATGTTCTATTTACTACGTACTGTGTGGGACATAAAACATAAATAGTTCATAATTTTGCCGACAGCTACAAATTTACTCATTTATCCTAACTTTGATCAACACTGCAATTTTCAATAACAAACACAGGAAAAATGTATGCGGAATTCGAGTAAGATTCTTTTCATTATGCTTTTTATATGACTTGACTTGAACCATAAATCCTTATTCCTAAAACGTATACTTATTTTATTCTCTAAACTTGCACTTCATTGATACCAAGAGCCATCGTCACAAATATGACTAAAGTCTGTGCGACACAGCATACAGCGCTAGCTACGCCAATCATGTTGAGAGTAAAAAATCTCTCATTTATTAAAGCTGATGATTCCTTGATGAGGGATTGATTTTCAATTGCTCCGTACATGACAGAGACCTTTTGATTTTTGACAACTTCCGTTATTTCTTGTCTCTTCAAAAGAACAATAATTAATTCTGCGAACAATAATGGAACCAAAAAGTATGTATATGCATGGATATGATCAATTGTTTCCAAATATTTGCTACAAATACCATTAAAGTCGCAATCCGAAACTCCTTCTTCACCTCCATGATATATCCCTAAACCACCCATAACAAGATACCAATATCTGTACAAAACTGGAGACAACATTTGACTGTACGTTCTAATAGCCCAATATCTGTGCCTCACAAAATCTTTCTTCCTTGCATAAATTCCAGCCATAATGGCACAACCACCAAATACAAGTCCAGCAATGAAAAAAGCAATACCGTAATATACTCCTCCAGTAATATCGAACTTTTTTAAACACACATAAGATATTCCACCAATACTCGTAAAGATAGCAGATACAAGAGAAAGTCTACCAGACCATCGATGAAATACAGGATACTTGCGTCTTATAGGCTTAATAAACTGAATGGGATACAGTAACAAGCAAATTGCACCTAAAGTCATATGCCCAATCAATAAAAACGTCGAAGTTGCTGAAGAAAGCGATCCTGGTAGGTATTCTTCACCCTTAATCCAATATCTCAATACAATGCCATAAACAATCCAAGGAAGGCAAAAAGCATAGAGGGAAGCATTCATTACGATCCATGGCCATTTTAAATGCATGAGCCTAATTGAGTCGTTAAAGTTCAGACGTTTATCCATTGTCGTTTGCTGCGTGTCAAATTGTTTGCAATAAAAAAAGAGTAAAGAATACATGCTTCTTGTAGATCTCTGTGTACACGTCTGTGATGTCTTAAAAATGTGATTGAAAAATACATAAGAGTTAAACAGGAGAATGCAGAATGCATATGCAATAACTTCACTGCAAAAAATATAAGAAGGCAAGCTTCTCTCTATGAAAATTTATTTACAAGATTTATCGAAAAGTGATGAAAGTTATGTTTTCACTTATGATGATACTAATTTACGATATACTTCGTGAAGTATCCAACTTCGACTCAACAAGTACATTTATTAATGGGACATAAAATTTAAAAAGGAGATTTTTGACACACTGAAAATCATCAACTCTCTTGGTTACGATTTTGGGAAAGAAAATGTTTTCATTTTTTGTGGATAGGATTTTTTATTCGATTTCATAGCTATTTCATAGAACAAGACTGCATCACGATTTGACGAAAAATCTTTATCGAAAGCCTCGGACTCAACAAACATTTGGAGAGCACGTTGTTGGTTATTATTAAATTCTTAAATAAATAATTATCCAATGCGAAGAATACATTTGCGTTAATATTCATTGAGGATGTTGCCACCCATTTGCTCCTCAACCCATGACATTGCATTGACCAAGAAACGTAAAAATATTCGAAGCCGGTCTGGAAATAGAGAAAATTCAATCATATTTCATAGCAGAAGAATTTATTTGAAGAGTCGGGATGCTGGAGCAAACGATAATCATAGTCATTCGCAGCAATCGTCTTTGCCTCAGTCACCAATCGATCGGTTGAGGCCTCCACCTTTAATGCAAACACGTTTTCAAGCTCGAAGGCACCGTCATCGATCTCATTTGACTGGTGGATGCTTGCAAAAGTTACATAATATTGCGCCAAAGATGAACGAGGAATTTTTGAAAAGAAAAGAAACCATTACGAAAAGAATTCAGGCAATGAAGGCACTTGGTAATCCAATGGCCAGATCCCCTTGCAACGATGCATCTAAGGATATCGATCGTAAAGAAGTTGATAAGTTAGATGTAAATGATGCGGTAAAGTTAGTGCCTCCCACATCGCCAAAAATTTTAGGTTACAGACGAATCAATGAGAAGGATATGGAAAAAGACTCTAATAAAGAGCGAAGGCGGTCGAGTATATTTAAACAGCAGTTTAGAGATAGGCGACGTTCAAGCATTATGCTTTCACAAATCAATGGAAGTAACAGCAATAAAAGTTTAGAAAGTGAGGACTTCGATAGTTTGGACGAAGATGGAACATATACGGGAATATTTACATTTCTCGATAGTTGGACCGGAAAGGTTTAGATTTATGATCGAGATTGGATTTTAATGTATTCTCAGCTAGAATATAGTGTGAAACTTTATCTAAATCCCTGTTTTTCATTATATTCTTCGTTTTTATAGCTCATGTTTACAAGGGCAAACCTAAAAATGAGGTACGCCTTTCTATGATACTATAATGTTAAAATATGTGGATTTTTAACTGCATTTTTACAAGTAAATTCATTCACCTGAACGTTTTTATCTTCGATAGTTTAATCGAAAAAAGAAAAACGTTTGTAACACAATCGGCTGCTAAGCGTAACATGCAAATGATACAATTGTCCAGCCAGTGACGTTTTCCTCCACTTATCTTTAGATTTACCTGTCGGGAAAGCTATGAATGTATCTTTCACTGCCACCACCTTATTAAAAGCAAGTGAGCTAAACCTTGCTCATTTCCTTGAAATGCTCTTCAAACATATAGTATAAAAGTTCTAAATATCTAGATATCAATGTTACATCGCTAATCTTCGCTTATGTTTTTTCGCATCTCTATGTCCGAAATAACTTAACATTTGAACTCCAACTAGATGGTACGTCAGATATGGTTAATCGTTCTTTCGAGGCAACAGCATTGCCCAAAGATTTGCAAAGAATACTTGTCGACGCAGTTCGCTGAAATTGCCTCAATACAACGTTATCACACTGCCCATCCTCGCAACATACTTTGAAAACTTTTTCCACTTCAGCATCGCGGGAACTGCTATCTTCTGGGAGTAAATGTTTGCAGGCATGAATCATTGTGCTGTAAGAGATATTGTTCGCACATGCGTCTTTGCTTTTTCGTAATCTGAGAAAAATTTCTTTCGCTGTGTTGAATGTGTCTGTGTTTTCTCTCGAAAAGTCGTAAGCACAAGTGTTCAACGCTGCGTTAAAACAAATTGTATTTGGTTTCAAACCCGTTGAAGTCATTCTGTCTAAAAGATCGAGAGATATTATTGATTTGTTTACTTCTTTGCTTTTGGCCAGAGTCCCAATGGCTATTGAATAAGTTATTTCGTTTGGACGAACTAATGATCCACCTTTGCCACTTTCCATTTTACTGAGTATATTCAAAACTTTTGCAACTGCTTTCGGAGACCCAGACTTTCCCCAGGCGTCCAATACCCCGTTGTAAATATAGATCGTGGGTTTATCGCATTTTTTTCCTGTTTCTTCAAAAATTTTGTTCATGCAATGAAGTATAGTTTCAGCCTCATGACCAGCAAACTTTACTCGACTCTTCATATAACATTTTAAAGAAGATAAGCTAGTTCCACGAATATCAAAAACTGAATGATTTCTATCACCTACCTTTGCCCAGCAGTCAACGACTGATGCCCAAGTTTTCATATTTGGTTTGATTTTATGATCTACCATGGAATTCAACAGACGAACTGCACTTCGTGCTGCTTTCAAACCAGCACCAGACTTTGCCCATGCATGAATGACTATAGTAAATGTTACTTCGTCTGGTTCTGGCACATTATTTGTTTGAGAGGTGAGCATAGTCAATAAAAAATTCTCTAACAACTCTGCAGTCGGCACTCTATCGTTACTAGCCCTCGTCCAGGCTTGCATTAAAATATTATAACTCCGCGTATTAGGAGTAACATCTTTAGTCGCTATCATTAGTTTCAAAATTCGTTGAGCCTCCTTCGCTTTTCCCCTTTTAGCATAGGCATCCATGACAGAATTAAATGTGACAATACTCGCAACAATCCCATCATTGGCAAGTAATACTCGTTCCGCCTGCTCTCCGGCATCCATTTCTCCCGATTTTGCCCATGCGTCTACAAGTGCACCAAGCACAACTTCGTTCGGAATAACTTTGGAAGAGGATAGCATTTCCTCGAAGACCTTCTCAGCTTCCACAGCACCATCACGACCTTTCTTACTCCTCGACCAGGCCTGTATCAAACCAGCATAGGTATGCAAATCAGGCTCTATACCATCCTCCTTCTGCATAAATTCAACAATGGCCCGTGCCGCACGAGGATTACCAGCTTTGGCATGTGCATTCAGCACTGTATTATAGGTAACTAAATTTGGTTTCAAATTGGGTCGATTTTCTTCTATACTAAATCGTCGCATCCATCTAAGAACTGCCTCGGCTTTATTCGCTGCTGATTGTATACACAACGTATTCTCATCATCACCATAATGATGATTGTTGTTCATGTAATGAAATGGTTCATTAATCATCCATCCATCATTGTCATTATTATCATTATTCAAAGAATCCGTTGCAGATGATAACGATGATAAACTCGTTGCAGGAGACGAATACGAAATCTGACAATTCTGTATCGAATTCCGAATCCATTGATTCATTTCAATCGTAAGTGAAGTAACATTCATCTGTGATAAAGTCTCAATATCTTCTAACCAATAATCCAAACTATTATCATTATTATTATTATTATTGGTAGTAGGATCATCCATTAGCAACAACCGAGACGATGACGATGATGTAACATGACCACGGCGACTCTGTCTTTTCCTCCTTCTTCTGCGATTACCATCTCTTGCTGCTGCTGCTGCTGCTGCTGGTGGTGGTGGTTTATGAAGATGGGTGGATAACGATTCCGATGATGATGATGATGATGAGGATGATGAGTATCCATTGGAATGTTGGAGGAGCATACAGCCAAGCACTGCGAGAAGATACATATACATCATAGATACGGATATGGATCTCATAGAAGTTATGTGATAGAGATTAGATTAGGAGAGGATTAGGATTTTAGTGTTTGATAAGATGGGATGTGATATTCGTATAATGCATGAATGAATGTATATCTTATTACTTATTGTTAATATATATATTATTATTGTTGTTGTATGTCTTTGTTCCTTCAAGACTTTTTCAGTGTTCGTTACCATCATCATCATCATCGATATTCTCTCTAATTAGAGAGAGAGAGCAGAGGGCTCTAGTATAAGATTTCTGTGTGTGCCGTGTGTGTTGTGTGGCAGGTTGCGTGGCTTAATTCGCTGACCATTTATGATATATATATATACCGTATATGATACGCGAACGCGAAGTGCGAATTGCGCATCCTCGACAAAACTTGTACAGTGTAATGGTGATGGGTGATGGGTCTCCTCACTCCTCACCTCTCTCTATTATGTTATGTTATTTTCCGCCACACCTACACATACGCCCCTCTATCACCCTCCATCGCCTCGTATCTCTATAGTATACTTTTTAAACTGTCTCTCTCTCTCTCTCTCTCGTTTGGAAGTTAGTAGTAAAAGAGTGGTACCAATCCGTCTCATTGGATGGATAGTCATTTCAATACCCCTCTTGTTAGCGTATCCTTATATTTAATCTTATTAAAATATAAAAAGGAATCATCATCCACGGAGAAACAAAAGTAAAAGTCTAGAAAACATTTAAGAGATAACGAGAAAACGAGAGTAAACGAGAATAAAGTACAGACCAAGATCATAATGACGGTATTGTCTTCCATCATGTTACGATTGCGTCTGTTATTGATCCTTCAACTCTATCATGCATATATTTTGTTACCATGGATCCTCATCCTCTCATCGAAGGATTCTCGTTATGATGTGTCTTCCAGCTCTGTGGTATTTGCCATGCAACAATCACCAAAGGAATTTGTGAATTATAACAATCCTGACAATATTAATAATAATAATAATAATGGCATTGGACCTAGAAAACGAAAGCAAACGAAAGGTGTGTCTCCGAATGCAAATAAACCGACGAAACGTACGGATTATAGTCGGGCATTTGATCGATTGCCGAATCATTTGGTAAATGTGCTTCTTCTGGATCATCGACGTATGTGTCGAAGTCGTAGTGATTATAAGTTATTGCGTAAATTAGGTTCTGGAAAATTCAGTGATGTGTTCGAAGCGATTGCCGAGAGCAGTGAGTCGCCGTTATTGTTTAAGGAAGATGGAAATAAGGATGAATTGGTAGTTGTGAAATGTCTTAAACCGGTTCATGAGCGCAAAATAAGGCGTGAAATAATGGTATTGAGTCAAGTTATGAATCTGCCGAATGTTGTTCAGTTGAAAGGGGTTATTTGGGAAAAGGAGGTCAATTCCATTTTAGGTCAGAACAAGACAAGTGCAACTTTGGAGCAAAATTTGTATGAGCTCCCTCCAACTTTAATATTAGAGCATGCGGGTGAACATTCAAGGTGGCTTTGTCATGGAGCTGGTATGGACACATACCGTTCACTACAACAGAGACATGATGCTACGAATCAAGACGATCCAGTTTCGATAAATGCCACAGCAATGATGACATCTGCTTTTAACAGCATGTATTTGAGTGAAGAGGAGATTAAGTATTTCATTTACAACTTATTACTAGCACTGAAAGGATTACATAGTCGAGGAATAATGCATCGAGATGTAAAACCTCGCAACGTTTTAATCAATCGAAGTTTTCCTGGTGATGAAGCCAAGCGCTCGTTGTGTTTGACAGACTTGGGTCTAGCAGATTTTTACGTCCCTGGTCAACAATATAATGTCAGAGTTGCTAGTCGTCACTACAAGGGCCCCGAACTTCTCCTAGGATACGAATTTTATGATTATTCGTTGGATATATGGGGCGTTGGCTGCATATTAGCCGGTTTGTTACTACGAAGAGAGCCCTTCTTTCGAGGACGCGACAATATTGATCAGTTGGCTAAAATATGTGCTGTCCTTGGTTTTCCAGATTTATATGATTATTGCGAGAAATATGACATTTCGCTGTCAAACGATCTGCAGAATGCTATCTCTCGCAAACGACAAAATTCACGGCGGAAATGGGTAACTATGTGTGCACTGGGTTGCCCGGCACCTTCAAGTGATGGCCTAGATTTGCTGGATAGGTTACTAATATATGATCATGCACAACGTCCTTCTGCAGAGGAAGCCATGCAACACTCCTTTTTTGATTCGGTTAAGAATTTGTAGAGCTGATGAGAAAACTGCGTTCGCTGATCATGTGCATTTGAGTGATTTAGATGATCTGAGATAGACGTAAAAAGTAAACATTTGTTTTTGTCGAATCTGTCGCCTGTACTGTCTGTTATTGCGCTAACCCGTGTTGGGAACAGCGAACTGAAGTTATATCTGTTGGCAACTGTAAGATTTGAGCACTATAATGAAGTTTTTACCATGCTAGAAGGCTTCGATACGTAAACACGATGAATTCATGTAAATTTAGAAGGCACTGTAGGAGAAGCTTTATTGATAACCGTTATAGTGAGAATCACGGCTTATCGATATTGCAAAAAAAAAAAAACCATGTATGTAGGTGCACATCAAACCACTGATTTGCCATTTCCTTCTTCTACCCAGTTCATCTCGCTAACTTCATATATCACAAAGATTTCGCAAGTCATCCATATGACGAGTCGACCTCGTTCTACGAAGATAGCTTATCACTCCAAAAATCATTTCCTATTAGACTTAATTTTCTCGTAGGAATTTACGCAGAACTATATAACGGTCATTCCAGACTATCGTAAAACTTGTACTCGTTTATATTCATTACAAATTTACAGATAGATCAAAAGCACAATGAACTCTATGATATAAGGAATTTGGGGTATTACGGTACCAGCGGGAATAAGGCTAAATTTGGTTGACACTACATGTGCATCAATAAGTGTGAAACAGTTCCGCCAGTTTCTCGGCAAATCGGCAAATCGCCAAAACCATACACTTGTACATGCATCCCAATCACTTCAGCCTTCAGCCGCATCCTCCTCACACAACATCAAGAAAAGATGCTAAAAATTATCACCACAATCGCTTCGGCCCTCGAGGCCACCCTCACCGCACGTACTCCTTTTGCACCGCCGCAAAAGAGAGCACATCATGTAGCAACCAACCTAGCTACGGAAGCTCGTTCTTTTGAGAACATCTGCACTCCGGTGCGATGCACTCGAAAGAGGGATACTCGTTTCTTTCCGAAGGCCGAGATCTCAGCCACCATCCGCTACGAGGCTATCCTACCAACCATCCACGTCCAGACGAGCCAAATCATCCACAGCCCCGCTAGAATTACCCCTACCACTAGCGCGAACCCTAGCCCTTGCCCTAGCCCTCGTACTCCTTTCTTCCATCACCATCCACCGAAGAGGGTACACCCTACCGTCAACATAGAGGCAGCAAGGGTCCACTCTGACGAGATGATCTGCACTCCAGTGCGAAAGTCTCGAAAGGGCGGTAATCGCTTTTTCGGCGAGGTAGAGATCGTGCCTGCCGTGAGCAAGCTTCCTTCGAAGCGCGTTCATGGTATGGTTACGAGATCGATGGCACGACGGCTCCCTGTCGTCTTTTTGTCTTTGCCTTGATGTGATGGTACGTAGTAATGAGTGTTATTCTATTTTCTAGTTGTTTCACTTTCGTGTTTGCTCACATGATCATCTGCTACTGTTTAGACAAAAAGAAAGAGAGGGAGAAGCTGTGGCATTCACCTGGTTTTTTTTCAAAACCGACAATTCGATGAGATGAAGCTGTAATGATACGTACTTCTTAGTGCTTAGATATGCTAAAGTACTCAAAGTCGCTCAGCGACGCTCGGTTTGGGGTTCCGAGCCCCGACGTCCCCCAGCATTCCTTGCATTAAGAAGCACGCATTATTTGACGCTGATTCAATTCACCCCTTTTATCGTGTTTGTTTGATTGTGTGCTTGTATGACTATCATCATTATTTATTCAGGTACGCTCATCTGTCTCTTTCAATTAGTATAATCTTTCCTATGGACTCAATTCGTATTTTATATTATATTATTTTACTTTCGACTTCTTGAGCGTACCGATTCGTACCGGTTTGGAGTTATGGGACGATCGTAACGAAGAGAATGTACGCAAACCGATCTTCGATATGAACGAGCTAAGTTTGAAGGTGCTATTTCCTACGTATGAAACTAGTGATACAGTTCGAGTAATAATCAAGGCGCACATCGGAGTTTGCGGAAGTTTAAGGTCGAGCGTACAATCCGAAGTAGTTAAGAAGCAGAAAAGGAAATGTAGTTGATGGTTGAAAACGAATTCCAGATGCATTCAAGAATATTTATGTACATTTTATTTCATGGACTAGAAAAGGTTACGCGTGTTGAGCGTAATATATTCTCAAACCATCATTAGTAAAGCTGATTTATGCATTGTGTATAGCCTTAATAAAAAACACATTCCATCTTAGTTTACACCGAATTTGGTAGGGAAACCTTTTCTTCGAGATCACCTTTTATGCAATACCTGATAGGACCATGTTTCGAGTGTCTCTGCACACTACGAGTAGATGTGTTTTGGAACGAGTTTGTGAGGTTTTCTTGCAACCAAAAACTGAAAACGTTCCAATTTGTAATCCACAGTAAAATAATATTTTGGATGTGCAAGAACAAAAACAAAGAAAGGAATTTGATACATCTTCCTTTGCATTTTTTCGTGTACAAATCAGGAACAAATTTCACATCATGCTTACTTAGAAGTGAGGCCTTGCGTATTACAATCGACCAAAGACTATTAATTATTTCCTACATATGAAAGTAATCCATTCTACCTTTCAATTCCCTCGTAGTTACACTATCCCTAGTTATCACGTGAACAATGACACCCCATCCACTCAACGCATCACGATCGACACCCGCTAATAAGGCCTGTGATATCGTCTCAAACAACTCATCCGGTCCGAAGCCTGGCCTGTACAACGTTTCACACATACTCGTACCGTACAAATTAGCCGTGCACATACCACTCACGACATAATCCTCTAGAAAGCACGATGCCAATCAGATCCATATCTGACCAATATGGCTTATGAGTAACATCCAAACCTGCAACAAGAAGGAAGTTTGGGCACGTATGCTACGAAACTTGGCGGTATGTCTTATACAAACACTTCAACTAGCGCAAAGCGCAAATATACAATAGGAAGCTCATTGATCTCGTCAATTATCTTTATTCAGTCGCACTGAAGATCTATACTCTGGATATAGATCGGAACGAGTTTGCGAACATTTGTTTCCTCATTCGACAATGATGTCTCGTTTGAAGTCAACAATCTCATTTTTATTATTTGATAAACTTCAACACTAAAATGTTAGCAGTTCTCAAATCTCAGACCAATCAGACGTGGATGCCAGCCTTCGAAAACCTCAAGATCTTGACTTGGGGGAGGGGGGGGGGGCGAAAGTTGTGCCGACGAATGAAAAATCATAATTTTCAAGAAGATGGTGAATTGTTACATTTCATCGAGGGTGACTCTTTTGTATTGTTTGCCTTTAAAATGTTCAAACGCATCGTTCAGGTTACGTCTTTTGAACGAAAAAGAAAAGAATACATGTATACATGACTCGTGTATAGATAATAGTTTATCACATGAAGATGATCAGTAGTCACGTAGGATACAGGTTTACGATTAGTCTAAGCATATTTCTATATCAAAGAATTGACTATTGATAAGGGCAATATCTATGAGCATCATAATCTATTTCAATATCAACCTTTCCTTCCTAAACACAAAAGAAAAAGATTGAAAATTTATGCAGACTGAGACGTGTTCCTTTATAAAATTCTGCTGAAAGGAAACTCGATGACTAAACAAATCAACGTCACAAAGTTGTTGTCGATTCACCATTGTACTAGACTTCTCCTCATTATCACACCCTCCATCGTCATACCTTTTTCATAATTCTTTGTTTAATCTTTGTGATGTCACTCCATTGCTCAACACCGGTTCCAGAAGAAGGATCGACAATAATGAATCGACCCATGAAACGCTATTATTCGAATTCAAGTGAAATGTTTGAGTACGAGCCAGATTGAGAGACGAAATAACAGCTGAATGTTTCATCATATTTTTGAATGCATCTTTCCCGATTTCTTTTTCAACGATTTGAAGACTTGCTATCCTCTTCAACCTTATAAAAATACAACTCCGATAAAGCTGAACCCTTTTATTTTCAACCTTATTCATCTTTTGTCGAGTGGTATCTTCTTCCTCTTCTTTCCTGACTTCATTGATATTGCCTTGAATCGTCTTAGTATTACGAACGCTTCAAGAAGACGATTGCGTTGGCACAGAAGCCTTCATACATTCATCCAGATGTGTATTCAACCAGTAATATGGAATACTTCTCGAGCTCACATGACATTGGAAGAGCGTAGACAATAGTCAATGTTCCCAAGGATAATCGTTTGCGTTTCTTTTCAATCAGTGATACTGCTAATCTAATGTGTACTAGGCAAGACCGAAACAAAGTCACAATAAGTAATGAAAAATAAATCAAGATCTGTAAATTTCTAATTTTGTCATTTAACGGAGAAAAACTGCGAGATGAAAAATGTGAACGTAAAAATTACATATAGCAAATGTGTTAAGTATGAAATGTCTACATAAATGTCAGTAAAAAGACAGGTACATGATGTAGTGAAATTTACACGAAAAAAAACCAGATTAGTGAAATTTCTCAAAAAATATTTTAGCGAACTTAGCCTCACGTATAAATTTACACGAATACAGATCAAAATCACACGACAAGTATCGATCGATCGACGAGAAAATCGCAAATTTTAGACTTTTTGCACTCCAAAATCGCAAATTTTAGACTTTTTTGAAGCCTCCATAAGTAAACAATGTCAGCTGCATATATAGACAACATTACATATAGCAAAACTAATTTAGCCATGTTCTCTTCAGAATCCACATGCAATCATCTCAACACCGCATTCCCTGGCGAGAGGTACAATACAAAAGTTGCAGCCTCAGGCAC
>Ga0209092_10002411_pt1 | contig 17191 bp, 5 predicted proteins | sample FraStrMetagenome_FD_187446 | JGI IMG/M metagenome (GOLD analysis project Ga0209092, IMG submission 187446) | Marine eukaryotic phytoplankton communities from Arctic Ocean - Fram Strait ARC3M Metagenome (SPAdes) (version 2) | ecosystem: Environmental > Aquatic > Marine > Oceanic | place: Fram...
AGGGAAAAATTGTATCTACATACATATTTAAGCAAAAAAAAAAAAACTACGCGACTTGGAAAACAGCCCCTCTCCATGGGATTTGGCCGTCTTTTTCAAATTCTGAAGCTTCTCGATTGATTCATTTTAATCTGAATACACCGTTGTATTCAGCACATTTAGGAGCTCCTTTGGTCCGATTATCCTATATTCTGACCCTTCCGACAACTTGTTAGAGATAATTCTCTTCTTTTGGACCTTGGACTCTCAAGATTTACGCGTTTTGGATTTTAGGACCGTTACTTGGGTCTAAATCTACATTTCTGATACCTATTTGTATCAGCAGACTCTGAGCTACCGTTAGGGCTTTTCGGTTCTTTCGTGTGACTCTTGGATCACTTAGAAACGAGTCGGCCTTTCCACAAGACCGCCATCGCCGGTGCTCATAGTCTTCATCAAGATTCGGGACTCTTATTTTTCGATTAGAACTTTCGCGTTTTCAAAAAGTCGTGGTTGGCTATCTATTTCGGGAGTCACTTTCAAATTTTTCTATATAAAGTTTATCACAAGTGGCTAATTTTATCGTTTTAGCAAACAATTACGAACGAAAATTTTCAGTCCCTTTCAGGAACGGGTATTGGTTTGATCACAGGTCACTGCAGTGAATTCAAGCTCTTCGGAATTTTGGGCAGTTAAGTGGAAAAAACAGTGGATCATATTTTATTCCGTTACAGGTTGCTGGTCGGGTTCTGGATAGTGATTTGACATCCCTACAACGGTTAACATTGATTTTAATGTGGTTACGTAAGGAACTTCAAACTATTTGTTTAAAGGAATTTACCATCCGGCATCAACTGGACTTGTTGCAAGATAACGCGTATATTGATTTTAACGTACGTCATCTGTCAGCGTTATTATTCGACCAAGACTCGAAAATCCAAAACTGGTCCCACACTGCAGCACTTTGTGATAAGTACTGGCTCAACTTTGTGGGGTATTTACAGCTTTTCCCTGACGTACACGCGATTTTGATTCAAAAAGAATTTATTTCAGTACATCCTCCGCATATACGAGAGGATAACTGCTTATCGGTATTAAAACATCGTATTCGGACGTGCGACACTTTTTTAGAAATTTGCAGATCAATAGCTTATCAGGGACTACTTCGTGATCACGTTGCTCGATCTTCCGACTCAAGAGAACTTTTTCATATTTTATCGGAACGAAGTAGATACACGGACCCAGCTGGACATAGGTTATTGGCGCTGAACAATAGAATTAATTTTATCCGAAAGTGGTTGGACAAATTAATTTACAGGCATCAAGCGTTATTCCTCTCAACTCCAATCAAGAGGGATTCAAATAAACAACCCAATCACAAAGAACCGTACAATCATTCGGAAGAGTTCAAAGCAGTGAGTTTGCATAAAATCGCCAAAATTGAGGAGTCGCCCACAGGTACGACAAGATTCTCAAACTCTAAGGCGTCCAATTTCAAACAAACTCTTCGATTTGTAAAGTTTAAGAGAAAACCCTCTCGCTTATCGGAGATAATTTACTCTCAAGATACTGATAGTGTCTCATCGGGTGATTCCTTATTAGATCAACCTCCTTTTAAGCGTTCAAAACCCAATTGAGCGAAATATATTCTTCTATAATGTCGTCAAGGGAATCAAGGGATTATTATAAATATTTATTCTCATCTGATTCAGAGACATCGGCTCCGACAGGCAAGACGTTAGGTTCCGATGACAAGAGTACTTCAATAGCATGTGAGACGATAGTACATCAAGACAACCAATCTGAAGATTTCTTCATAGAAAATATCAAGGATCTTCTGGAAAGTCACGATGTAAATAAGGAGGTGCAGGGAAATACTATCTACTTCGAGGATGGGGATTCAGATATGTCCATCAGCACTTCGTCTTCTAAATCTTCTTCGGATGTTAGTATTTCACCTCAGCATTCGGACATCGATGAGCGTGAGTTCTCCAAGCATACTGGAACGTTTGCGACCTCACAGACAGCGGCGTTAAAAGCGACACAAGTATCCCTGGACGATATAGAGGATGCGTCACTCAGCTCTTTGGAATCTGTTGATTCGGAAATGAAAAAGGAATTGCTTCTCAACAAATCAGAACAAATCAGAGATAATAGAAATGCTTATTTTCATAGAGTTCTGCAACGAGTCAAGAAGGCAGAGGCAGAAGTAATTCAAACACACTATGATATGGTTGGCACTATCAATGTGCAAAATAAATATGATCATAGCACAGCTGCCCAGTTATTCTTGGAAGGGAATTTTGCCTTTTTGAGCATTCAAGAACCATTTGCCCATCAGGAAGGGGTTGCAAAATCTTGGCAAGCTTTTCGCCGTAATGAACTACAGTCCGCAAGAATTTGTTGTTTTGAAACAAATCACCAAATTATTCTCTATGATTCGTGGAAGTGGGGAGGCAAGGTGATTGCGGATTTTGAAAGTAAATTAAATGGACGAATTACTTCAATTGCATTTGGGTTTGGAAAAAATCAGAAGTTGGGCATAATTTCGGTTTATGCGATGGCACGGGGTGGCAGCGTATCTAAAGAGGAGGAAGATAGAAAGGAACAGTTGAGGAAGACAACTGTATTCTTAATCAAAAAGCTTTACAAATCCTGGATGAGGAAATTTCCAGGAATGCAAATAATGATTTTGGGGGACATGCAGGAGACTTGTTCAATTTCCGATAGGGATAATCTTGGCACAACTAGATTAGCTAATACCGAGGCAAACGGGATAGTAGCGGCATTTAGGGATTCGCATGTGTCAATCGTGAGAGATAGAAACCCTGCTTGTGCTTATCTAACTCGGTTTGGAAATAAGGGAGCTCGGGGTATTGATCATATTTTGTTCCCGAATAATCAGCGTGCTAATAGCCTAATTCATAATGCAGGTATAGATACTGATAATCTGGGTAATAGTCATTTTGCATCTGACCACAAGTTGATTCATTGCACCTACATTAGAAGGGATTCGAATAATGAAGAACAAGGAGAATCGGTCACAAGATTTGCATTCAATAAAATATCTAAGATAAAAGTCAAACGAGTTGGCAATAAAAAAGATAAGCTCATCATGGATGATTCCCAATTTAAAGAGCAAGCAGATTTATATGCAAAACTGCAAGATCTTTCCAGCGATAATTCAGAGGCGTCTGATTTTTATCTCGCGGATTTGGAACATCACATTAAAAAGTTGTACGCGTCTTTGTGGAAAACTGGGAAGAAGCAGGGAATGTGTGGCGAGGAAAATAAACTTGTTCGCATCACTGAGAATCATGCAGCAGATTTGTCACAAATGATTAATAGATTTGAATTAGGCATTGAAGATATAATGACTTTTCTTAATCTTACACACGAGTCTGATTGTTTTTCTGGAGGGGCAGTTACAAGAAATACGATCAGATTAAAAAATGGTGATTTCAAGGTTTTTTCGAATCTGCCAGTGGCAACAAAACTACGATATCTAAGAGCAAACGTGCAACAAAAACGGAGAAAGATTGAAAGTTATAAAAAGCTTATTGAAGAAATTCAACTTAATAGTTCTCATCAGGATGGGAAATTGTTATCGGAGAAAGTGGGGGTAATCTTAAAAACCTGGAACAAAACTGTTCAGGTGAAGGCTATTCGAGATAAAGCTAATTTAATCTCCTCTTGCTATTTTCGAGAGGAGGAAGAGCGCCAACAACATATGCAGGCAATAGATTCCAAAAAAGTAGCTAGTAAAGCCGACAGTGAGGATAGTGATAAGGGGGGTAAGTTGGAAAGCCAGGAATCAGGAAATAAGTTCGAATTTGTGTCCGAAAGTACCGTTAAATTAATCAATTTATGGTTAGGACAGTCCGGGTGTAATCAGGGATTCCACTCCACCTCATCCCACCACAAGTTTGATTTCCTGAAAAGCGATGAGCTATGCGAATGGCAAAAAGATTGCATGGAAATAGATTGGGGAAAGATCACGAGCGGAGAGAGTTTTGGGAGTTTGGAGGAGACGCTGGCACAGCTTTCACTCGCTCAACAAAAATTAAGGGTTATTGAAGGAAAACTGAGCTTAGCTCAGGTCAAATATCGTTCGGAATCCCTGTTGTATCTTCTGAAAGTGAATCAAATAGAGAATTTCACCAAGAAAGTACTTCTGAAAGCGAGAGATGTGCCAGCAACCCATACGGAGATATGGGATGAGGATGCAAGGGAATATAGGAAATGTCGAAGTGATGTGGAGGAATTAGTAGCTACGGGCCAGTTTCATGGCAATTGGATGGGAAAGTCGAAGGCTCCCGAGGCTTGTGCGTTTGCAACCCTGCGCAAAGAGGGTTTGTTGGGAAATCAAGGAATAATTCTTACACCTGAGAGGAAAGTGACAATGGATGATGTCCCTAAATTGGTGCATAATGGAAAAATGTTATCCAAGAAGCTGAAAAAAGCCTTTGTGAGAGCACATGGGAGTCATACGGCGAGATTATTTCAGCAACCTAAAGTTGAGCATAAGTCTCTTCATTTTCCGTTCTTTCTTACCGATACAAGTGGGAATATGAACCGGGGTGACGAATTTGAGGAATCTTTCTGGAAGTCCTTGGCGTCGGTACCAGGTAAAGCACGGTACAACGGTTTTCATATGGCGGTCGTGGGTCGCTTTGGAAAAAGATGGCAAAGATGTTTGTTAGAGATTACAAAATTGATTCTAATTATGAGATTCGTTCCCAACAAGTTAAAAACTATCTCCAGGTTCCCCATACCGAAACCGGGCCGGGTGAACGAATACAGGCCGATTAGCCTATGCCACGATATGTATTGTTACATAAATGCAATATGTACAAATATCACAAGCAAGGGAATCGAAGAAGCGAAGATTTTACATTCGGGCATTTCTGCGTATATAAAGGGGCGGGGGTGCACGAACTTAGTCGGGGTGGAGCAAGGGGTGAGAGAGGACTGTATTGAAAGTGGGATACCCTCATCGCAGACGGACGAAGACGAAGAAAAATTCTTCGATAGGATACCCGTGGAAGTGCTTTTAGCTGCGATGAGGGTAAACGGATTCCCTGAGCAAGGATTTTTGGAGCTCAAGGCAAGCGGGATGGACTCTAAGACAGTGGAGATCATCACGGGCAAGGGTATAGCCCACGCGAGATTTGTATGTGGGATCGAGCAGGGAAACCCGGACTCGCCCGCAATGGCCAACCTGGTGATCAAGTTTAAGCACGATTTGTGGAAAAACATATTGGATAGCATAGATGACGGAGATACAACTTCATCCACGAGTAAAACAATTAGGAATGTTCACAATCGGGACGCATATAAATTACATATAACGGACGATGCAGATGGTGTAGTCGCAATTGATAGAATCGGCTATTGTGATGATAATTCCAGGTACACGTCATCTTTAAATGAGGATGATGTCATCAGGGCGACAAGATTTTACATACAACAAGCTGGGGATTTGTCATTAGTAACGAAGATCGGTCGTAAGGGATCTAAGTCGGAGATCCATTATTTTAATCTATCAGCAGAAAAGGCCCTTTCCGTCAAGCAGGTAGAGTCAATTGCATGGAGCTTCAAGGTAGATGGGCCTCAGGTGGAAAATGTGCCTCATAAAATATGTTTGCAGGACACAGAGCTACAAAAAGTTTTTAAAATCACGGAATTTCACAGGATGGATAGCGAAAAACAACAGGATTTGTTAAATATTTTTCAACCAAAAGCCCATAAACATCTTGGTTTAAAAAGTGAGCTTAACGGAAATTCTTGTTTGGCAAGGAAGGAAGTTATGAAGAATGTGAAAGCTAGAATGGCATCCTTGCGAATTCACAACATGGAAAGACAGGCCCAACAAACTTGCGTGAACATGTTATGCAATACTGTTCATTCTTATGCCCCATTACAAATGAATCACCAGGGTCACGATCTTCAAGAATGTGATGAAGAAATGATTAAAATTGTACGGAAAAGACATGGACTTGCCGCCTCTGATGCCAAGCATGTTCTGTTCTTGCCGGAAAATAAGGGTGGATTTGGATTCAAGTCCTACTTGGATATCGATGTTATAGCAAATGCAAGGGAGGTAGAAATAGGGCTTAATGGTGAGATGTTAGATTCGGAAGTAATGAGAGCTCGGTCAAAAGCTTTTATAATTCGACACAACAATCCTTCCAATAAAATTTCTTTTAACTATATGGGAAGTGCCATAAATAAGTTGGCAAAATTCGGATTCCATGTTCGAGATAGGAAGGACGGTATTATAAACTATATTCTTGCGATATTAAACAAACAAAAAAGATTTTGTACTATTGGGGATGTCAGGTATACGGGGATGTCTAATTATTCCATTGGAAATGGACAGATCAGAAATCTGGATATAGCTTATGGAAGTAAACTTCATTTATTTTTAAAAACAGCGATAACGAGTGAAGGCACTTTAAAGTCTAATTCGCAAATACCGGAAAGTTGGAAGTTACCAACATCCCTAAGTGTTATTCAGAGGTCTTTGCGGGAAGCCAAGGGGCAAATGTTTGACGATGTGGCGAACTGTTATAGTTGTTGGGAGTGGAGTAGAAATGTTGAAATTGAATCAGCGGATCGGGATATTAAAAACATAAACAACTGGACATACATAAATGTTCCGCTATTGCTCAAAAAGAAACTAGGCATTCGTTGGTGGAATATGGATTCAGCTCAATTACATGAGCAAGCTATTGAGGTATTGAATAATCGCGGCATGAAAGCAGCTATGGGGAAATTACTTGCAAGTGAGAGCCCGATTTTCATTTCAACAGATGGATCACATGTCTCCTCCAGTAATATTAACGAAAGGGATACAAAGTCCACGACGGGAGCGGCGGTAATTTGTATACTGGATTTAAAGAAAGGTGAAGATTTAGGTGAGGCAAAATGGATAAATAGACCGGCCATTCCTATATTAGCTAGAGCTTCTCGATTACCGGGAGCGTTTGGAAATACGGAAACTGATATAAGCCATGGAGAAGGGGTGGCGTTATGTATGGGCTTGGAAATGTTCTGTGTGTCCATTCCAAAGATTTTTATTATGGATAGCGCGGTCATTCGATCGACAGCATTAAAGATTCGCAATAAGAAAGGAAAGTTCGCAAAAGATAGAATGTATATAAGGAAAATCGCATCAGGCGTAAGCAAACATTTGTGTCAGAGGTTAGAAATGTCGCTACAAAGTTCAAAAGCAGATGTCAATTTGCGAAATACCTTTAAGTCAAAACAATCACATACGATGGAATTTCTGGACTTGAGTAAGAGCTGGACAGTAAATACAACAAAGGAGGACGAACAAGAGGAACAGGGGTGGAAGTTAAAATATTGGGATAAACATGTCTCGAACACCATACTTAAAGTTGACTCACATCAGTTAGATGGTAGAGGGCTGGCAATTAAAGCGAAGCCGAGGTATAAAACACTGGTACCGAACTTATTCCTTTTGAGCTGTAATCATTTTGCAGATGTAGGGGCGGATTTACTACACTCACACCACTTCGCAAAGAAACAGCATATCCCAAATTTAATTATCCCTCCATCCAAATTAAGGTTTTTTCTCACTTGTAATGGAGCAGGTATAGATAAACATGTGTCAGAGTGTATTAGTGCAGCGTTTCAGGAGGCACGGGTACATGAATTGTGTAAACGTCATACACAGGGCTTACCATGGAGAATTATAAGTCAATCTACGATTAGGTGGCCGGATTTACAGAGGAATAAGGGCTTATTTCGCTCACTTAGAGGTTTAAGCCGTACGCATACCAGAAGTCTATACAAATCAACGACCTATAGACAAGGATGGATTAAAGAAGAAATGAGCAAGGTATCCAAAGAGGAATTGTTATGCTTACCGGTTTCCTCCAGCTCAAAATGGATAGAAATTCTTTCTACTTGTAGGTGGTGCGATAACGGAGCAAAGGCAAAGGGGAACAGGTATCATGCAGCGTTGTTTTGTGAGGAGCCGAAACTACTGAAGTATAGGAACAACATGACAATGCTTCTGGAACAAAGGTTACATAGTTTTGTGAGGTTAATTGGAACAACACAGAATGTTGGAGCCGCTAACATTTTCCTAAATGAAATTGAACAAACATTATCCTCTTTGCATTCGACTAGTGCAATTACAGGAAGTATAAATTCAATGGAGGACAAATACTGGAACCGGAACAGGTGGATGGAGGAGGAAAATATGCATTCAATGGAGGAATTATTGAATAGTGAAATTCCAATTTACGGTATGATATTTGGGTTTAATCCTATCTCGGAGCGAATTTATACCAGCGATAAGGATCTGACTCCAGCATTGTGTATCCCTTTGGGAATCACGAACAGTTCGGTGGAAACTCAGATAAAGTTGATGATTAGAAATTTGAAACGTGTTCATGCTGATAAGAGTACCTGCAAACAAATCGAGTTGCAATATTGGAACTGCTGGAAAGAAATCAAGGAAATAGTTACGGCAAGGATGGTGGGGATACACAGGATAATCGGGAATGTGAGTCACGATTTTGAGAGCATGTTCAGGAAAAAGTACAATCTGGATGTAAACACATTTAAGGAAGGAGTGAGTAAAGCAAGCTTACAAGGAAGTGTCGACAAAGAAATAAGCACAACAAATGACAATACGCAAGTCAAGGAAAACGATAGGAAGAAGAGAAAGTATGTCAAGAGCGAGAGTAATTTGACCGAAAATAATGAAAAGGAATCCTTCAAACGCAGAAAATATTGCTCAGGGGTGACATGTAACCCTCAATTTAGGCTTTGGAATTTCGATTTCAAACCAAATGAAATCGATAGCGAGAAAAAACATTGCCAGCGTTGTTCGAGACATCAGACTGCGATCAGGAAAAGTATTGCAGTTTTGAAAGCATGTGAGAAGTCAGAAAAGGAAGAGGCAAGCCAGGACTTGGTACAGCATCTGGATGCAAGTTCAAACACACCAGAATACGCTAAGATCTCCATGCAATTAAGTCAATTTGAAAGTGATGGCACTTTAGGAAAGCAGGGAAAGGTCATCGAAAAAAGAAAGCCAGCTATCAAAAGGAAAAGACAAGGCGTACCAGAAGATCGAAAAACGATGATAAAGGTTATAGCGACTTCGATCTCTAGACTTACCGAAAAAAACAGCAATCCGACAAAACGAATTCGTAGCGCTACAGAGTCATTAATAGGAATTAATGCGCGAATAGAAACATTCCTCAAGGACGATTTGCGAGACACGAAGAATATTAACAAGCGTGTTCTCAGCCTATCGTGCAATAAGAAACACACAGTTGAAGGTCCGGATACCAGTGCATCAGGTCAAAAAGATGCACGTACCACGACAGACCTGCAACAATTCAGCAAAAATGAGGAAGCGGTTCGGAAGGATATTGCCCATACCCTAGGTGCAAACCAATGGATGCACAGTTTTTCAATGGACAGGGCAATCAAGTTTATTAGGGACATAATACCGGAGGGGGTTTATATAGCAGACACCTTCATTTCTACAATGCTCCAAAATTGGCGTAACACTGATTCATGGGAACGAGTGGCCGCAGCTTTTAGAAAGAAGGAAGTTATTTTTTTGAAACCAAATGGTGTTTATATAATCCCAATTTTTACAGGATGCAGTTCTCAGGGTCATTGGAGCATGGCGGTTATTCATAAAGATGTAGCTAGTTGTAGGGGTTGGATATTAGATTCCCTAGGCAACTCTAACTTAACGTCTAATCCAGCGAAAGCCATAAAAAGCATTTTCTCATCCGCAAGAAGGAAGTTCAAATGGATAAGAGTACAATGCAAAAGTCAGGTGGAGGTGGAGTGCGGATCAAGAACTATTGTAGCGATGGTAAGTATTGTTAGAAGTATATCCAACAGAACCGATATAGAAAGAGCGATCGCATCGGCTACCTTAATGCAAAGTTCGGATTATGATGCATCAGAGATTCGAAGTCGAGCTGCTGCGTGTATGCGGTTATCTAGTGATGGAATGGAGAGAGACAGAAGGAGAGAGCAAGATATACGGAGATATTTGAAGGAGGCGAGGAAGAGAGCACAACGCAGGAGGGAGATTGAGAGCAGGCAGGATGAAGGGCAACGGGAGATTATTAAGATAGTGGAAGATGATTGATGAAGATGGGACAAGGGAGGATAGGAGCAACTTGTCGTTCGAAATTTAGTTTTTCTTTTACGTTTTTTCGTTTTTTGATTTTTGTTGTATTATGTCTTCCCATTTCCAGATCCTGTCTCTTACGTACGAGATATTAGTGGAACTCGTGTTTGTGTGTTTTTGCACATATCATAATGCCGCCCCTTCATGCTTGCGTGGAGTATAATTGATCGTAGTAGGACGCGGAGCGTGAAACTACGGGATCCGCCCCAGTGCGTAGCCGTATTAGACACTTAAAATAATATCATACTACAACAACATACGTATTTATAAATAAAAGTATTATTTTCGGGCATGCAGTTCTCATAATATACGTTAAATCTTTAGTCACGAATTCGATATCAAATTTCTATCAAATACAGGTGAAGTTATTTTTATTATTATCATAGTCGAGGCGCAAAAATCTTTTTTTTTTAGAAAGGAGAATGGAATCAAAACAGTCAAACATGTATCATGAATATGATCGTCGCATTGACCAATTGGTTGATGAGATCATCCAGCAGGATGTGGGAAACAAAAAGTGGGATGAGAATCCTACGAAAGATGAAGAGTATCAGACTCATTTTAGCGTTTCTCACGTCGAACATATAATAGAGAGTATGAAGCATAACCTTCAAAGTCAAATCGACGACTTACGAAACGAGCTTCGAACTGCGAAAGAAGAGATTCACGAGTTGAAACAAAATTTTGATCAGCCAAAACAATATTCTGGCACTTCAACACGGGACCTAACAAACTCCAAGAGATCTCTGTTAAGGGGTCCCTCATCAAGAAGGACAAGATATGAAGAAGAAATAGAATCTGAATCCATGGAAATGGAAGAATATCAAGCCCCCCGATATGAACTAGAGCAAGACTTCTACACACTTATGATGTTAACCAAGATGTGGTCATTCCCTTGGTTCTTAGGTGGTGTTTCCATTTTTTTTCAAATTACGCTTGGAGTGCTTACCATAATAGACCAATTGAAGTCAGAAAATTTTTCAACGTTTTTGAATATTCCGGTCAAGAGTGAGACTAATATTCGCATTGCACAAGTTATGGTGATCGTTTTGTCTTCAATGACGCAAACTGATCTCCTAGTTGGCTTACGAAATATGTTGTTGCTGCCTTATCAAGAGAAAACCCACTGGGGAGTTCTGATTGGAAAAGATGAGAAACATAATTTTGGCATGTGGTTTTTTCGCATATTTCTACCTCTTTTGATGAAAATTTCTCAAGGTGGATTGATTTTATTTGCAACGTTCCTCGTCATCATTCAAAGTGATGACAGTGTGAATTTATTGAAGGATTTTTCTGCTCTTTTTGTAATATCGTCTGTGGATGACTTATTTTTTCTTATGGCTGACATTGGTTATTTTGGTCAATCCATATCCAGCACGGCACAAATAGCCAAAAATGTACACATCGTCAAAAGTGAATGTGACAGTGACAAGAAGTCGGAACTTTTAAAACGGAGACTCCAACTCCAACAAGTTTTAGGGCTCATTTTCATCAATCTAATAATGCTTGGTTTTTGGACATATATTACTGTCGGACAGAACACTGGTAAATATATCAAGGAAATGTATCCAAACTGCGACTTTAACACAACGTTCAATGGAACAGAATTTAAAGATTTCATGAATAATGATGTTTGCGACTTCCCAATAGGCCAGGTTACAAATATATTAAGTTGTGGATGGGATGGTGGAGATTGCATTGATATTAATCAACGATATCCCAATTGTGACGTTCCTGAATTTGCGAAACTTAGTAACGGAATTTGCGATGGCGGACTATACAACTCCAAGGCATGTGGTTTTGATGCCGGAGATTGCTTACAAGATAAGAATTCCCTGGAAGCTAGGTATCCAAAATGCGATGTAGAAATTCCAGGGATTGTCGGGGACGGATTCTGTGACGGTGGAGAGTATCACCAGATAGATTGTGGCCTAGATGGAGGCGACTGCATAGCATGTTTGGTTGAGGATAATAACCTACTTAAAAATGGGGTTTGCGATGGCGGCTTCTATGCTCTTGAAGAATGCTCCCGTGATGGAGGCGACTGTGACCGTTGCTTTGTAGAAGATGTATTTAATATTAATGATGGAATTTGTGACGAAGGAGATTATAATACTGATGAATGCTCTTTTGATGGAGGGGATTGTGTTCCATCCACGCAAGTCATTGGGAAAATCTTTAAAGGAGCATTGAAGTGGTGGGTTGCAATCCTTGCTGATAACGGGTCCATATATGGAATTCCATACCATGCAACCCAAGTTTTAAAATTTGATCCAATCGAAAGACAAACGACGTTAATTGGAGGAAGTGTTGGTGATACACAGGACAAGTGGAGTGGGGGTGTTTTGGGGCAAGATGGTTTCATTTACGGTGTGCCCTACAGAACTAATTCTATATTACGGATAGATCCAAACTCAGACACAACCTCTCTAGTTGCAGAAGGTCACAATCTCTTAACCCCAGATAGAGGTTTTGGTAGTGGCGTTGTTGCAGAAAATGGCATTATATATTTTATCCCATACAACTACAATCGGGTTGTTAAGTTCGACCCAGCCAACAAAGAAAATCCCCTTGTCGAAATAGGTGATGATTTAGGTAGTGATACTCAGAAATGGTGGGGTGGAATTCTTGGACCTGATGGAAATATATACGGTATTCCCGTTAAGACGAGAAAGGTCCTCAAGATTAATGTTCGCGAGGACACCATCACATTTATAGGTGATGGAGATCCAAATGCAGATCTAATGAAATGGTTTGATGGTACTTTAGCACAGGATGGTAACATTTATGTGTGCCCCTATGCAACGGGACAAATAATGCAGATTAATTTAGAAGAAGAAACGACTCGTCTCGTTGGACCCGATTTTGGTGAAAAAATGTTCTGCGGGGGTTTCGTCGCTCGTGATGGATTTCTTTATGGTACTCCTATAGGAATGACAACGTTTGTTATACGGTTCGATCCAATCTCTCAGACAGCCACAAACGTCACCCTAGACAACTCGGTTTTTCCACAAGACGGTTCTGGAGGCTTGTCTTTAGACAAACTTAAATGGGGATTCAAGAGCGTCTTGGGAAATGATGGCTTTATTTATTCGGTGCCATTGTCTGAAGGACAAGTATTAGCCATTGGTCCAGTTAAAAGTAAAGGTGTAAACTAATTTTCTTAAGGTGCTCTTATTTGCGAATAAGACAGTGTGATTGAAAGATTTCACACCAGGCTCATCCTAATTTTATTCATATTTTTCAGCAACAACGAATACGAACGAAAGTGTAGCCTTAATAAATAAGTATAATGGAGCTTTTCTTTTATTTGTTATTGCTTTGCATAATGATAATAAGTAAATGTAAACTTCCTTGAGATAATATAGCGTTGTTTAGGGCATGGCCAACACAGGAAGCAATAGTTGATGTTTCTCATCTTGTGATTTCGCCGAATTTACACCTTTGCTGTATAAATTAGTCGGGGTACAAAGATCTGTTGCTTGGAGTGGTGGAAAATCATATGTCTTGGTGCCTTTTGCTAAAGATGAAATCATTCCAATACTTTCATTAGACATTGGTGTATATTTAGAAGAAGAAGGTGGTCTAAAAGGGTTACCAGTGTTTTTTCTCGAGGGTGTAGTAAACTTGAGTGAAGTGATCTGTTCGTCTTGCTGTTGTAATTGGTCCTTTACCGCCAAGTCAAGATCATTTTTCGCTGAAGACACAGGAGTGAGTTGGGAATATTTAAGTTCGTCTTCACGGATGGGAATAAAACTGTATTGAGCATGACTCAGACCATTTTCAGGCGTTGAAAATGGTTGTTGTGAATGCTTTCGTACAGGAGTTCCTGGTTCGTGGAGAAAACTGGTCCTGAAATATCTTCTTAATTTGGGTCGTAAAGCAACAGGAGCGCTATGCAAAGTATGATTTTGTGCATGCTTAGAATTGTACTCGGCCTTCGTCATTTTTGCGGCAGCTCCACCGCAAATGATTGGGGGGGGTGGTGGCATTGAATTTTTTTCTATATTTGGGGGCATACTAAGAACAAACTTATCTGGAGAACTAAAAAAGGCATTCATTCCAACCATTGCTTGCCGATCCCTACACCCAAGTGCTCCGATAGAGGTTCCATTTATTGCAGCATTCTTCATCATTGGCGACATAGACAGCGGTATTGCAGGCAAATGTTGTGAATTATAACTTTTGCGGTATCTAATTGGAGTTTTATATGAACAAGAAGTTTTTCTCTTTAGAAGCAAAGGTCCCTTCGATGGGTTTTTCGCTGGTTCGCTTTTTGATTTATTTGCTCGTGTCGAAGGCAAAGATTCTTCAAGTGAAAAACAGTGTTCATTCCCATTGCATTTGTCAGTAATTTGTAATGATTCGATTCTAAGTGATGATATGCTTCTATCATTTCTATCCGAGTCATGGAGAAAAATATCAAGAGGAGTTTTGGCCTGTCCAAAACTCATAATGTTTTCACCGAAAGTACGATTTGATGCCATGACAGTAGGGATAGATGAGAGCGTGACACCTGAAGGGATAGTGGTTTCTTGATGAAAATGATCGTTCATTCTCATTAATTTATGATTTATTGGAATATGAGTTTGGAAAGAATGCTTTTAAAGAAATTTTATTGAAACGGAAACCTTGATAATAATGCTGTCGTCTTGGACCAAAAAAGGAACATAAGAATTGCTCTAAATTTACCTCAAGAGACAGATTATCTTTCACACCATCGAAATGTAAACCAAGGATTTATTTGTTGGAAAGTTGTTCAATCTTCCTGAATCAAACCGATGACGATGAAAAAAACTCTAATTATTATTAAACAATGCGTGCATGTTCTCCAATACTTAGGTTTCTCACTGCATATACAAACCAGTAAAAACTGATGAATCATTCTTGGCTTAATTACATCACAATATCTTAGATTAAGGTCATTTTAAAGGATAAGTATGTGAAACATGTAGAATTGGATAAAACGGCTGAATATTGTTAAATATGGATTTGAATTTAAATTTCATAGGAGATCCTTTCAAAGGTTTATTAGTTAAGGCAATCTAATTTAATGAGATTCAAAATCACATATTTATAGGACTTCCTATACTGTTTGAGTTTGTTCATGCTATCATTTTTGCAGCAGAAGTTTTAACAACGAATTGATTTTGGACATCAACCCTCGTCGAGATAATATTACCGGTAATGTACGCGTCATACCTTGTCATTTTTTTAGGACAAAGTATGACGCGTAACATGTAGCCACTAGAGTGAAGACTAACTGCTGGAATACATTCAATTACTCATTACAAATTGACAACGAAATATTCTATTCACTGCTGTCTAACATTACGATTACTTTAAAGCATTATCTTGTGAATTGCATAAAGTTGAAAAAGAAAAATTCTCTTTATCAAAAGCACCTTAAAATATACACATACGTTACCATTCGGCTAAAAATGTTCATGTGAAATATAATTATTATTGGATAACATGCGGTGAAGAAGAGCAGCATAATCATTCGATGCATGGAAGCGTAATCAATGATAAAATGGTGAACTAGGACTATGTTGTATATCAGACTAAACCAAGACAAAGTTAAACTCATTTGAATAATTTACAATATATTCATATGTTGAATCACAGGAAATGAAACACATAAATCAAGTTCATCCATTGAAAAGTATTCATCGCACAATGGATCACCCACAACCTTTGGTTTTCTTTTGTTGTGAAATCAAAATCTTTTTTGGACATAGTATGGTATCAAGAATTATAACTTCAACCAGACTATGCACTGAAGCAACCACGCCTAAACAAAATTAGAGATCGCGAAGAAATTCATTTTATTCAAAAGAGATCAACACTGGGAAAAAATAGAATACAAAGATATATATTATACAAGAGTTTGCACAATTTAATATATTGCATAAAAAGATCAACGCCAACGTCATTATTAAATTAACAATGCATAGAAGACAAAACAATAAAGTAACGACATGAGAAGAAGGAAGAAGAATTCTAAAAACAATATTGATTCCCAATAAATGATGAATAAAACACAGCAGAATATGAAAATATCAATCGATTCAATGATGAAAGCGACACATCGGCTTTCATGGGACACTTACGACTCCAAATCAGAAAAAAATAAAGAAACGAAGATAGAAACAAACAATACTTGTAGTAAATTCGATTATTCTAGATCTGCCTCAATTTGGAAATTTCTGTAACAAGATTCAAAAAGGAACACATAAAATATTAATCATTTATAAACTAAAGAAAACAAAAACATAGTTAATTACATAAATTTTATAACTTTGTTAAGAGAGGTATTTCTAGAAAAGAGAAAAAATCTATTTCGATTTCTTTGACTTTGAAGCTTTTTCAAGCTTAGCTACCTTTGATGACTTCGACTTACTCGCCTTTCCATGTTTCTTGGCAGACTTAACATTTTTCTTAGTAGACTTGCTTCTATGAGATTTCTTCTTGCTCGACTTACTTTTTCCTCCCTTACTTTTCTTTGAAACGCTTTTACCTTTTTTTGATGTAGACTTACTTGACAAAGACGAAGAAGACGAAGAAGACGAAGAGACTGTAGATAATTTGATCTTTGTCCTAGGATTGTCTACAGATACAACTATCTCAGTATCAGACATGACCGAAGGTTCTTCAATCAATGTTTCAGATTCATCTTCAGTAACTTCATCATCAGTAGCTTCATCTTCAACAAAAGTAGTCTCCTAAAAAAAAACAAAATAATAATAAGTAAAAAAAATAAATTCAAAAAAAGATATAAAAATTATAGAAAGATCACACATCATAACAAATATCAATTCTTTCACAACAACATACTATCCAAACCATACATATATTCTTCTTTACTTACCAAAGCACTCTCAAAAGTCACATCTACTATCATTACCTGATCAAGCTCAGTCATATCTCCACCTGGTTGGACTTCCAATAAAACTATATTATTTTCTAGAACAGCTGGGAAAGGAAGACCAGATCCGAAAAGGTCAACTACAG
>Ga0209092_10002412_pt1 | contig 17191 bp, 12 predicted proteins | sample FraStrMetagenome_FD_187446 | JGI IMG/M metagenome (GOLD analysis project Ga0209092, IMG submission 187446) | Marine eukaryotic phytoplankton communities from Arctic Ocean - Fram Strait ARC3M Metagenome (SPAdes) (version 2) | ecosystem: Environmental > Aquatic > Marine > Oceanic | place: Fram...
CTTCTTTAGATGTACTGTATGGATCAGGAACATTGATTTTGCGAAAATAAATTTATACACATGACGATGAAATATGCTTTTCAATATTTGGGGAGGACTAAATAATCAACGAGATCATGGAATTAAGGAATAAAATTTTCTCCAGATGACATTCTATTTCATACTTTTTTAAGCATTTTGATTCGTATTCCACGATGGAATAGTTTTTGAATCCTTACTATCAGTGTCAAGACTTATTTGTATGGTTGCATTTTTATCGGACCTGTTCAATTTCAAATTTTAAATCCATACCTTGTAACTTGTAAAATTATTTATTGCCCTTTAGTTCTTTCGTGTTCCGTAGATTCTTGTCACAGCCGATCACTGGACACATTTGTCGCAGGGAGTTTTCATTTATTTAGTTTTTGAATCGTAAATAACACTTTAGATTTCGAATGATGCAAACAAATGAAGAACATGATAATACCAAGCACAGTTCAAATTATTCCAAGGTTATGCACCTCAACTCACCTAGTGCACGCCATTCATTCTTACAAAGACAACGAGTGAAAGCATTAGAAAGGCAACGTAATAATCTGAAACGTTCCCAACTAGTTATGAAAACTGCCTATCCAAGGATAGGTTATCATCAGTATGTTAAATCTGTCGACCAACAAAAAATAATAAAGAACGAAAAGGACAATGAAAGGGAGCAAGATGTTGGTAGACGAAACAGTGATAACATCCACGGATCAGCATCGAAAACCTACGATCGAAATTTTGAATTGGATGAATTGCATCTTAGCCTGCCAAAACAAACCAATAACAAAAAAAAATCAAATTTGACAAAATCGCAAGATTTGAAAGAAAAGAAAATGTCTTCAGGAATTAAAGCATATGCTGTGAACAAAAAAGATAGTACGATGAAAGAAAGAGAAGCATTATCAAAAGATAGTGAGCCATATGGAACACCAGAGAAAAATATTATTTCATCAACTGCCGAAAACCTTCCTAGTTCGAAAGATGAAAAAATATATAGACACCTATCACTGAGCCCCAAAAAAGAAATTTGTACTCAGAAGCATAGAATGAGGCTCCACAGAAGCATGTCTAGCTTATCGGATATGATGAATAATGCAACGAATGTAGAACCCCGACAAGTGTCGGAAACCATCAAGTGTAATGTTCAAGAAAACATTGTAACATCACCCCAATTTTCGTTGCAAGATTTAGATATTGATAATCCAGACAAGATGAAAAAGTTCCTAATGAGTCCTTTTCCAAAAGAAGCAGGGACTCTTCAATGCTACATTAAACGAAATCGTAAAAAAAACAAGCTTTATCCAGAATATAAGTAAGTTTCTCGACAAAAAAGTCATATAAAGTTCTAGAGAAATTCTTCTTTAAATCCTTGCCTTTTCTTTCATGTAGTGTTTATTTAAAACAGGGTGATCTATTTCTCATGTCCTCTAGGAAACGACCAAATAATAAAACATCCAACTATTTGATTTCAATGGTGCAGAATGATTATGATCGTTCAAGTCCCAATATTTTAGGGAAATTGCGAGCTAATTTTATGGGAACAGAGTTTCAACTATTCGATGAAGGACAAAATCCAAAAGATGCGCTTGACGATCCCTTTTCTACAGATATTTCCAAAAAGTGGCGATCAGAACTGGGCGTTATTTTGTATGCTCGTAATGTGTTGGGAAGCAATGGCCCTCGAAAAATCCAAGTTGGGATTCAAACAAGTCAATGCTCTAAAAGAGAAACAAATTCGATTGTGAAAAGCGACGAAGAGATGCTGACTTGTTTAAAGAATAAAATGAAACCATTTGTACAAGATATGATGATATATCAAAACAAAACGCCTCAATGGAGTCATGAATTAGGAGCCTACGTGTTAAATTTTAATGGCCGAGTAACAATGCCTTCTGTGAAAAATTTTCAATTGGCGGAAACATCGAATGGAAATGGATTTGTCTTACAGGTAAGTCTTGAGACTCATAATTATTCAGTGAATTCTTTTGGGGTCTTCAAAAGATTGGCACTATATTATGACAATGAAGTACTCAATTTGTAAAAATGTCTTTTTGAACGAATAGTTTGGTAGGACAGAAAAGGAAGAGTTCATCATGGATTTGCAATGGCCAATGACACCATTTCAGGCGTTTGGCATCACATTATCTTCATTCGATTCCAAGATTGCTTGTGACTAATGGATTCACGAATGCAGTCCAAACAGCATCTTCTTTAAACAAGAATGAGTGCACTACTTTGAATGGTACTATATTTGCTGTGTCCTCGGTTTTATTGGTGTAACATCGCGTGCTATAGAACCAAAACGTCTCTGACTGCTTTAGAGATTCTCTAAGGATTTTATGTCACAAAACCTTTCGTACTTAATTTAGAGACTTTTCGAATGATTGGTTACTTTAATTGATGCATTTGGTATATAGAATTCTCTACAATTCTGGAGTATGACGATGTGATTCGATACTCCTTTTGAGCTAGTTTTGGATCTGCTCATTTTCAATTCTTCAATTTTCTAATGAATTTTTCAAAGTTATATTTCTTGATGAATGGTTGGTCGGCAGCTGTATTAACAAAGTCTTGATGAACATTAACAAGAATGAAAAGTACAGCCTCTCTGAATGTTGTTATGAATCACACACGACATGACGGAAATACTTGAATCTTCATATAAATTTACTGTTGGTATTTTAATCAGAATATTTCGAGCAAAGATATTTCTCTTACTTGAGATAGCCATTCATTGCATTACGTCTATAATTTATTTACTACTAAAGGAATCATTTCAATAGATATCATTAAATGTTATGATCATTACTTTATTGTGAAACAGATAAATCAGTGCTGCAATAAAAAAAAACGCATGAACGTGATGTGATGCTATTCTCCATATTGTATGCCTCAAAGAAAACTCGAATCTACCACACCGAATATGAATACTTACTCATAGGGAAGATTGGGAGCTGTTGCCACTTTAGGACCTTGATTCTCTCTAGAATTCGTTTTCTTCATCATAGGTGATCCATTAAAAAAACCCGCGGGAGATTTGATGGTGCTACGAAATTCCACCCAACAATCTCCATCCTTTTTCATCTTTTGCCAATGTTCCACAATTTCTTTTTCATTTTCATCATTACTACCCTCATCATCATTGTTAGTAGTATGTTTCCCTTCCGATAAGACTTGATAATTTTGTAATTCATCAAAAGATCCAGCCAATAATGATTCCTGGGCTTCAGCAAAGGAGCTGGATAAATTGTGGGCATGACATAATCGTATATCCATCCCATCGATAAAGGAGGAGCGTATCCGATATTGACCCTTCAAATTTTGAGAATTGGAAAATCCAACCTTCTCCATTTGGCAATCCAATTTGGATTGAAGTTGGGTTTTTGTTGGATATAAATCTTGACATTGAAAAATAAGGGAAGGGATACCAAAAAATCGATCATGTGGTGCTGCTGGAAGTGGACGAAGATGGAGAGGAGAAGCTGTTTTGGAACTTGAGTGAGGATATGAATATAATCCTATGATGGGCTTGGAAGTGATGGGGTGAATGGATCGTGGAAATTTCGATAATGTGGTGGGGAGGTGAGATTCTTCTGTATGTGGGAGTACAACTTCACGTAACGATGGAGCATCGAGATTTGACAACGAAGATAAAGTCAAAGAGCTCGACAGTGGATTATTTGAGGGAATTTGAATCAGGGGAAGAGTCGTAGAAGAAGTGACAAGATCTGTCGAATGGAAATGTCTAGAAACGATTTTAGAAACGGCTCCTACTTTGAGTAACGAGAGAGAATCAACATGAGGTGAAATAAAATCACGAGCATTTTGAATCGATTCCCAAGATGATTGCTGGGAAGAAGTTGGATCATGTGGAGTTACACTATTTGTGATCGCCAATAGAGATAAGGGATGATCATTACGCTTATCGTTCTTCTTAGAAGAATAGAATGGTGATTCGTCCAACGATAAAAAATGAAGAATGGTTCCAGTGGAAGGACATTGAATGGCCGTAGAACTGAGTTCAGGTCCTGAGAATATACCCAAAGATGCGGATTGACTCAATTTGTCGTTTTTATCAACATTATTGGTATTGGAGGGAGGAGCCAATTCTTGAAAGGAAAATACTGAACAAAAAAATTCTTGTGCTTTTTGATTTGACGCAGTACTTCCGGAGACAAAGGTTAGGACTGGGTGGGTTCTTACAAGGGTAGGTCTCATAATGATAGATTTGAATTTGAGTTATTGATCTCACAGAATGTTTTAGAAGAAGGTCAGTATCAGAATTAGTACATTATACATTGAATATTGTGCGATCAAAAGATGAGTTTTCAATTTTTGCAAAGAATGTGAACGGATTAGTTAGTACTGTACACACTTTGTTCTCATGCCGAATAATAATCCGAAAGTCTTTTATGATGTGTCTCTTTAATAATTTATTATCGTTTTTCGAATATTCATATGATTATAGATTGTTCTTCTTTTGTAAATGATGGAATGACGTCATCGTGACTCTCCTCTCCCATTTTCCAAACAATCAAAAATAAGCGAAACACATTCTTCTGAGGTGGCTACGACAAGAATTGACGTCTTGTCAATATACTAAGAGATACTTACGTAATAAATCATCCTTTCTCGATTCTCGAGCTGACGTACTTCTTCTTTGACCAACTCCCAGCAATGTTTGTTTCTCACCAAGCTAGACTCTCATGATAGTGTTGTTTATAATGTATGCTTACAAATTACCTTTCTATTATTATCAAAATGAAGAACGGAATCCTTTCTCTTATTGTCACTCTCCTTGTCTGCTTTAGCAGTGTCCAAGCATTTGTGCCCTCCACTTCTTCCTCTATACAATCACGCTCCATCTCCCAAATCTCTCAAAATTCCATCCGTCCCGGTCAAAGTGTCAAAGTAAACTTCTTTGGTGGACCCAAAGATGATGGCTCTCCTGGAGATTATATCTGTAAGGATTGCGGATATGTATTTACAAAAGGGCCTAAAGCATGGGCTGCCTTAGACAAGGACAAATACCAATGTCCTCCCTGTGGCGCACCTAAATTCCGATTTAAAAAGGTACCCAAGGGATCTGCTAGTGGAAAAGTTGAGGTGAAGAAATCATGGTTTTAAAATACTTGATAAAAATGAAGGAATATTTGATTTTTTCATTTAAGAAGTGCATAGATTTGATTGAAACTGAGATGGGTTATACCTTGGAGGTAACACTTTGAAAATAATCATTATTCACAATCATGACTCAGAATTCGTGAAGGAAAAGATTTACAAATCCGAGTATCAAAACAGACAAAAACACACATTATATACAAAACACATTTGAATAGGGAGTGATATTTCACAAGGTCCAGATTAATACAAATTAAACCAACGATGCAATTGGAATATTGTAAATATGTCATTTCCCAATATTCTAGGCTAATAAATAATATTAATAATTTTTAGGAATTTTGATGCATCATCCTCTTTCTATTCTTTTCATTGAAACGAATTAAACTTCCATGACAAGCCATGTGCCACATGTTGTTATTCACAAGGAAAAGGACTGTCAGAACAAATAATTACTCCACATTATTCAAATATTTCTTGAATTGTGCCAAAAAAAGATTCGGTTTTCACAATTGAAGAATAGCATATTTTGTTTCGTGTGTGTTATCGCAATCTTCCATGATCATACATGCATAGAAAACACTATTCAACTTTTTCCAATAAAAAAGGTGATCCATTCCAAACCCCACCACTCCATGCCATACTACCAATTCCTAATAAAATCTTTTTCGTAGTCTTACTCCTCGCTTTCTTCACTTTCTCCTCCTCTACTACAACATTTAAATATCGTAATTCGTCCACCATAGTCTTCCATGGCGATAATTTAGATTGATATGGTTTGTACCGTAACACGATGGACGACCGTTGATCCAATCGTGATTCTGTAAGGGAATAATCAAAAGTGTGTTCGGTTTGAATAGATAGTTTATTGCTGTTGTTATTGGAGTTGAGAAGAGTGGATTTAGGTTCAAATCGATTGATTCCCTGTAGAAAAGCATTCTCATCTTTCGTCTCAATTGAGGAGGACGATAAGTTTGAGGTGTTTTTGTTGGAAAGAAAAGATTTCCCTCTCCAGCTTCTATTGCGGCTAAATAAATAATTGGTCAATAGTGAAGAAACGGCCGTCTACCGAATCAGTAAAATTATATGTTCAATGTCACCGATGTAAGATTATGAAACGATTTTGTATCTCAGGTAAACATTATGATTCAATAACATATGCTTACTTACCATTATAACACCATTGTTATCCAATAATTCACCCTTCCAATCACCAGTCACGTCCTGGATATTTTTTGGAGTATAGCAATTGGAGGAGAGATAAAGCTCCAAAAGTTCATTTCGTTTCATGGATTTGACCTGGGATAATGTTAATAAATTATCATTATTTGATACTACAGAATAGGAATTGCTGTTTCGTTGTTGAATAAACACTGTCTGTGAAATATTTATTATGCTAGATGATCCTAAGACTGCCGTGATTGTAGCGGCAGCAGCTTTGACATAGATGTTGAGAGGTATCATTAGTCTGGATATGAATAAATTTATGATAAAAGGAACGCCGCTGTGCTTTCGGCCGTGGAATTGTCTACGTTTATATTTGTCAATAGATTATTTCATGGTATTTTTGGACATAAATATTCAATGAAGTGGCATTTGAACACACCAGAAAAATTGGCTTTTTTAGCATAGTTTCCGCAATTAATCATATTTTTTTAGTTGTTAATTTCCTTAGAGCATAACTCTATTTTGTTACAGCTCATATTTTCAATGAGTCCCCTTGCAAACAAGAACACGGAAATGGCATTACTTGAAAATTCAGTACTGAAAGATGATAAATCATAATTCTGCAACCAGAACGATAATCTCAACAAAACCAGGAAGTCTCGTCATTATTGTCCTCCACAAAGCACCCATGTAAACCATGTGGAATAGCACTCTTCATCCAAACTCGGCATACTGGTCCTTCCGACAAATCTTTTTCCAAATCAAAAATGGCAACATAACTTCTATCTCTGACAGCATCATATACCATTCCCAAAAGGTAAGCTTCTCTCTCCATTTCTTTATCTCCGCCCTTTTTTGGAACAATTATTGGTTCTCCCACAAAGGAGCGAGTTCCACACCAATAAACATCCAACTCCTTGTTTTTCTCACCAATTGGCAAAACTTTATGACTGACTTTTTCTACTTCCAGACGTACATATCCTGTAGGAGCTGTTGCATCACCTACATCATTAGATATGGTTGCATAGACATTGTCAACTTTACGTGTCTGAAAATTTGGATGTATTAATGGGTGCTCAGCATTTGCATTTGCTGACCCATGTGCAATTTGTAATTTGGTAGAACCTTTTCCATCCATTGGGATTTCCAACCTCCACAAATATGTGATTGGAATCTTATCAAACTCCGGAGCGAAACCTCCCCATGCTCCTAGAAATGTTTTGGAATCGCTAGGTGGCCATCCAGAAAACATGACAACAATCTTTTGATTCTCAATGTCTTCATATGCATGGGAACCATGTATACTAAAGTTTGGCGGAACTTTCATTGAGAATGGTTGAATGTCCTGCTCTTTAATTAATTTTGACGTAGGACGAGGAAGCACCCATGCGACAACATCTTCTCGACCTTCCATTTTTAAGCTCGCTGCTGGTCCTAAAAAAAAAAGACATAGAAACAGTTTATGTTACATATATATAAAATGGAAAAAGCTAATAGAGAGCCTCAAATTCTTTTGCAATAGAGGCCACAAAAAACCTACCATTCAAACCGGACATGAATTCCATTTGATTCAAACTCAATGCGTTTACCAATAAAACTACATAGTTTTCTGTGAGAGACATATCATGTGGTGCCAACTCACAATTTGGAATTTTATATGTTTCAGAAGCAATTTTTTGAAATTTAGTTGGTTCCCATTCTACTATTGTCACTTCTAAACAATTCTCGGCAGGAAGAGATGAATGATACCATCCAACCAAATGCCCAGTGCGTGGGCAAACATTTGGATGCGCAGTAAATGCTGATCCATTGATAAAATCAGGTGCATACTCCTCTGGAATGGATGGAACTTTTACAGGAAGCTATGATTTCAACGTGTTTATATTCGTGAGAATGAAAATTCTGCAAAAGTGCATTTCTTTTATTGATAAGAAATAAAATGTATATACTTACTCCTCTGCTCAACTCTCCGCCCAAATCATCTTCACCAAATGTATCTAATGATTCAGGATCCAGCCGATGTGGTAATCCAGCCTCAAATAATGCCAACAATTTACCTCCGAAAGAGATCACTTGAGTATTAGCAGTATTTTTAATATCCGTGTTGAATGCATTACCGATGACTTTGAGAAAGGCTGGAGTTGAAGGGGGATCTTCATTGATACCATTGCGTTCAGGAGGGAAAATATTATCTAATCCACGAGGGGCAGTACCAAATGTGCCTCGATAAATAAATTTATTGGCAGTTGCTTCTTCTCTGAATGCTTTTGTTTCAACAAATTTGGATCTGCATTGATACCATTGGTAAGTGAGTGCGGAAAGGATATGTAGGCACGTGAATATGTGTTCATATGTGTGAATATCTTCATTTTCGAAGATGTGATAATAGTTCAAATGAAAGGATATTTCGTTATGTGACCACGTACCGGAACATTACTTTTCTCTTTCCTTCAGAGTCTGGTTCCATAAAATGAATCTTTAAAATTAATCCATCTGCATCTAAAACATGCACAACTCGTTCCCCATTCAAGCCAAATTTTCCTGGGCCGTTCCTATACAAAACACCCACCAAGTCATCAGGCAATTGCCCATCAATTTCACTTATTTCATATTCAGCTTCACCAGTCACAGGATCAATCAAAGAGGGATCTTCTATTGGACTTCCGTACGAGAACCAAGCTTTCCTCCAGTCTTCGGTGAAAAATATTCCGGTTCCTAGTTCTGCTTGTGTTTCCTCTGGATGAGAATTTGATTCGAATGCCTTTATAAGATGCTCTGGAACTGGGGGTGGTATAGGTTTATTAAGTGTTGGTCCTATCTTACAATGTTGAGACGTAGCTTGTGCAGTGGATTCATCACTTGGTGCTTGAAATGTTTGCGCTTTGACGATTAGACTTGATGATCTAGTTTGATAGAACGAATTTTGAATGTTTGGTTTCAAATTTAACGCATTGATACTTGCAGAGAACAATGTCAAGAATTGGAAAAATATTGATCGCATTATTTGAGATAAAATGTTTTTTTTTGCATTTGTGAGACCGGGTTTTTGATCTGTCTTTTTCCTATGTGATGTGTTGAGTGTTCTGACTTTGATCTTTACGTCTGACTTCAGAAATTAAACAAAGGTATCCTGATTTGCGGATTCATTTCTTACATACGAATATGAGTATGTATATTAAATTCAAATAAATAGCTTTTTCTCTATTTATTTCCCAGTCCGCATCGATCTTTCGTCACACTACATTTTGTCAATCTCCCTCAGAGAGAATGAGACAGAATTACGGGTTTGATGCTCCCTTAGATTGAAACAATTACACGTGTAAAAAATACAAATTTATTTCGTTTCTGCTGATAGCCAAAATAGATTGATTGCCTTGGTTGACATTATTTGTGTACGGTCCCTTTATTTTGAAATGACCAATAATGTGTTCCACTGAAGAAAACTTCGGATAGGTGAAGGTGTAGAAAAATCAGATGGAAACTAATTTAAGCATAATTGTGCATTATTTGTATGTTGCTATCCTTGCTTTGGATGAAAATGTAGTGAATTTTAGGGTTCGAGTTAGGGTTTTAAAATTCAGCATTTTTTGGCGCCAGAACTGATTAAATGAATGAATAAATGAATGAACGTACTTACTCCCATATGAAAAAGAGGTATGAGAAGGAGAATAAAATTGTCAGCAGTAAGTACAAACATAAGAGCAAGCAAAACCACAATTCCTTTAAAAACCGATTCTTCACTTGGATTTAATCATCCATAGAATTCATCTTACTCTGCTGTCCAGATCTAGACTTTCACTACCATTTCCCCCTTCAATAATGAAGAGAGGTTTATCGTCACATCCATCCACCATTGAAACAGAGTCTGGCAAAAGATTAAGGCATTCAAAAGGACATTTTGGCTTGTTTCTTTGCAGAGAAAAGAGATTCCTCAATCAATCTCAACTGATCGGAACAGAAACGAATTTTCAAAATGAGAAAATCAAGCATATTTCAAATTTCCTTCTACGCCATACTGCAATGAATATTCTTTTATCAATACCTGACGAGAGAGACCTTAGTTTACAGGAAAGAGAAGGATTACCATCAGATATAGGAACAAACAATATATTTTCTCCCAACGGAATTGAAATCTACACCAAAGAATGTTTGTCATTCTCGCATTCACAAATTGAGGAAATAATCCAACCAGAAATGGCAACTGAAAATAATTTGAATTGTAGGAGCAAAATAATAACAGACTTTATTTCAATGTTGGAGAGCATCTTTGGTGAGATTAAAGATGGTAAAGCCGGTTTGCAAATGAAGGATATACAAAGTTTTCATGATGAGTTATCAAAGCTGCTATCGAAAAATCATGGTAATGATGCCACAGCGCGGAAAATTTCAGCAAATTCAACATGGAGGAAGAAAAATAACCGATCTTCAACGTTTACAAAATGCCCATGCGAAGAAATCCCAAATCAAATTATACATCTGTTGAAAGGCATGAAGATGTTAAAGAAGAAAATGAAGAGGAGCAACAAAATAAAATCTGAAGACAGCAAAGAAGAGAAATTCTTTTTTCATGCCCATTCATTGATAAAAGGTCTTACCATCGCATCTGCATTCTTGTATGGAATTGTAGAAATTCATCCTTTCTGTGAATTAAATAGCTGTGTCACCCAGATATGTCTAAATTGGATCTTGCGACGCCACACCACCATTCCTTTCCCTATTTGTGTCGATCTCTCATCCGTATTCACTTTAGCAGAAAAAACAGCGCCCATAACAAAATCGGATGAAATGTATTCGTCATTTGAATCTATGAGATCTAATATGAACTCATATTATCAGCGTAAATCCTCAAAAGATTTGAAAAATATTGGAATTTTTCAACCAATAATGCTATATCTGCTGGATCAAATTCATAAACAAACAACAAATTGTATGAATCATCTTTCATCTAAGTTTGACAGAGCTAATGCCCAAGGGATCGATAGAACAATACGAAGGGCTAGGGAGAATTCTATTGTGGACGGAGTATGTGTAATTTGTCTTGGTGAAAATCCTAATATGGCTACTCTATGCTGTGGAAATGTAGTTCATATGAATTGTCTTGCAGAGTGGCTTTCCAGAAAAGGAAGCTGCATGAGCTGCAGAAAAGATCTCCCAATGCTGAAAATAGAAGAAAATGAGAAGGAAGAAGAAGAAGAAGAAGACGAAGCAGGTAATCTTGGCCCTTATCTTAGTACAACATATGATCCAGAAACAGGAAATCCTATTCTTATTTTTAACGATTATATCAACTACGATTCTGGTGCAGATAGCTACGATCAATCGTCATTTGAAGATGACGATGATTCATTTGAGTCTTGGAATTCAGACACCTTCCCTTATCGTCATCGTGAGGATACCGACGAGAATAATGACAGCGAAATATCAACTGACTTCTCATCCAGCTCATCCGACACAGCATATTCATCTTCATCAAGCGAATTCTTTACTTATCATTCAGAGCCTGCTGCTAATGAAGATAGAAATAGGTTCAATTCCTCTTTGCCTTCTTTGGTAACAAATTTGACTAGACATGGACAAAGGTGTAGAGAAGTTTCTTGCACTAACACAGCTGCTAGAAATTGTAGTAATGGATGCTGTGCGAGGTGCTGCCATTTGCATTCCACATTTTGTTCAAGGCACCAATCAACTTAATTTGTGTTTTCTCCTTCTCGAAATAAAATATTATTGTGCTTTTTAGAATATATACGTTTCAAAATAGAAGTGTTATCCATGTTCTTTCGTTGGTTAAGAGTATTACATTCTAAATTTTATTATAAGTATGTTTTGGATAATTTAGTACTTCATCATAAATCTTTCGACAAACGTGCAACTTTATCAGAAATGTCTTCGTCAATATTTCGAATTGGTGATGAGCTTCCATTATCTGATTTACTAACATAGAAACTCAAATTACATGCATTCTCATCTAGAAGGCAACTAGCACAGACTTCTGCAACATCAGTTCTTGATACTCCTGTCATATCACCTCCTGTCTACATTCATGAAAAATAAAAAATAATCAATTGAAACCAATAGAGGTACATGAAGATAATGTTCATAGCTTCCTTACCTGCTGTAATCTTATCGTGCTGGATTCTCCACTTGGGGATTCATTGTATCCAGGAACCCGAACAATTGAATAGCTGTATGAACAAAACAGAACGAATAACCAATAAAAAGTATGAGCTCAGACGAAAGATAAAAAATGATCATTTGAGTAACATACCACAATCCGCTATTTCGTAGTATTTGCTCTCCTAGGTATTTGAAATAAGTCTCTTGATCGCTTCGATTCAAGTGACTATTTTTCATCTTCTTTCGAGCATTGTTTTCATCTAGTATGCGGAAAGAATTGGTAGGTCCAACATCGTCCTCTGCTTCTATGTATCTTGCTTCGTGCTTGACCATGTTATTTCGAACCACGGAAGGAATGCGTGCATCACTAACATAAATAAACTCAGGTTCTACCTGAGAACGATATACTTTTATGTATGAAAAGGCGAGATAAAAAGGAATGAGAGTGACTCTACCTGATCGTATTTTTCTTTGATTGGGGAGAATAATAGCTTTATCGCTGATTGAAACATTATCTTCGCTTCGAAACCGAAATCCAATTTGCTGTACATCATTTCCGTTGAAAATAAATTCATTCTTTATATTGATATCTATACTTTGAGATATGTTTTTCATTTTTCTCCTTTGAATTGGTCGGAAAGATAAGAATGGTAATCGAAGCGATACAAATTTATTACTTGATTTGTTTCCATTCTTATTCTTTTTCCCTGTTTCAAATACACATACATATTCCACCCCATTTCTTGTATAATCTCCTGTTCTAATAAATGCTTCATATTTTCCGCCATCTGAACAAATTCGACACAATAAACCCGCAAATCCATTCCCTAAGTCTAATCCTACCTTAGGATCTTCACGGCTCCTCAAGCGCCCACTTACAATAGCAGCTTCGCTTCCTTTTTGTCTTGTTATCACAGAATTAATAGTCGTTTGATCGGTCGATTCTGAAGATGGATATATAGTTGATGACACTGGAAGTCGTCCTGTTAAGACTCCATTCCCGAACTTATTTCTCATCCAGGTATACTGAGATTTTATTGCTCCCTTTGTTTGGCGACCCTTTTTTGTGTAGTTACCTTCTTTTACTTTGTTTGCATCTTGTATTCCTTCAGTATCTTCATTGTATGCACCCTCATAATCGTCGTCATAATCGTCTTCGTCAACTGCAAAAAGATCAAAATCCTCCGGTCTTGACTGAAACTTAAATAATGATCGCTTTGCGGCCTGGCTCGTACCATAGTCTGCAAAACGTACATTTTGATAAGCCTTCAACAAATTTTGCATACCAATGAAATCAACTTGTTCTGCTAATCGAGATCGAATATCCATCATTGCTTGTACATTTTTCCAATCGATTTCATTTTCATTATAATCATTCATATCTTGAGATTTATTAGATAATGGTGAAATCTGAGTCGAACCATATATTTCATTGTCTTCTTCCAGATTTTCTTCCACAAAATCTTCAAATTTTTCTCTCCAATTTACTTCATCCACTCTTGGAGCACCTGCGCAAAATATAATTTTATCGACATCTGTGACTGCATACTCTAAACTATCAACATCTTGTAAATCTCCTTGACAATATGTAACACCGCTTCCTAATAAATTCAATGTTTTTGAGTATAAATCTCTTACTAAAACTCGTACACGAAACCGTTGTTCTGTGTCACGAACAAGTCTTTGAACGATTTTTCGACCTACTTCACCGGTAGCCCCAACAACAAGAACTTCTGGTGCATTATCTTCCTCATCTAAATTATAGTTTTCATATATAGGATTTTCAAAGAGAGATTGTATGTTACTACTTGATTGAGAAAGTTCTTCATTTCTCATGGAGGGTGGTGGATTTGTTAATTTATCGGCTGTATCAAATATACGATCATCTAGATAAAAGATGGATTTTTTAGATCTTGTTTGAGAAAGTCCTGGGAAAGTGGACAGTGACTTCAAGTTTTGACGAAGCTTTTTACCGGCTTGATAGGGATCAATGAGGTTTAACCAATCTTGATTGTTTTTCGATTTATTTTTGTTGTATCCTTTTTTAGTTTTTTGGATTTGTGATTTTATTTTGTTTTTGTCGTTAGTTTTTCTGTTGTTACTATTGACTTTTGCTTTGTTATTGTTGGAAGTTTTCTTGCTTTGCTGATTTTTAGGTTGATTTTTTTTGTTCTTTTGAGTTTTACCGTTGTTGTTAATGTTAACATTATTTGTTTTCGATTTGTTTTTTGGATACTTTTTGTCTTCATTCGCATGCTTTGCAAAAAGGATAGTGCGAGATCTAGCTGTATTTTCATGAAATGTAGAGGATTTATGATGTGGGTATTTAATGGAACATGATGAATATTGAAGATGGATGGACGAGCATAAATTCTGACGAAAAGAGTCTGTCATGAAATACCGTCTTGTTTGAAAAAGTTGCCCATGTGTTGATGCAAAAGACGTGACGTGAATTGCATAAGTTGCTAATACACTCAAACACATCCAAGATCTCATTTTTTTGGTATAATGAAGGCAATTTGACGAGTCCTTGCAGACAACCCACATGGGTAACACCATGGTTGAAGGTTGTCCAAGAAGTTGAATTGTAGCAAATTTCTATTTCAACCTATCGAATTGAATTAGAGATATGTTGTTGACATCATGTTCAATATGAGATTCTACATATTTGTCATATTTATTCTACACACACACACATCGTGTGATCATACAACAATAGGAAGATGAGATTTAAATCCGAGTTCTACGTAAAGTGTGATTCTGAGCAGGTCTAAGTTTCTTATAAAAAAAACAAATTTTGTGTGGTTCTAATAGCCATCTTCTTTGATCACACAATGCTGAAACCATTTTAGTCTGTAAAATATATCATGCAAAATGAGGATACAGAATCGTTAGAAATCAAGTCAAAGGCCTTATTATGCATTCATGAAAATGAATGCAACATTGATGATTATGAAATGGAATGTAATGACTTTTCGTGGTCGTTAATATGGACGATGGCATTTCCAACATTCCTACCAAGAAGGATTTTCATTGATATTTTTAATGATGCAAGAAACCATGAAATCATAATGAAAAATGAGAAACAAGTTTTTCAACTTGAGAAATCTAAAATGTGTGATGAAGTTAAGAGTGAAAAGAATGAAATTGAAACCCATGATATGTATAATTGTGCTTTACATACCACATGGTGTCTTCTGGCCTATAGGCAAATTTTTGGTGATGTTTTGGGTGTCGAAACAGTACAAAAAATAGTAGAAAAGCAAAGTCAAGATGTTGCCATGAAAAATCTTCAAATTGAGGCAAACATTTCGCAAGAAAATAATCTTGGTTATGGTGAGATAACTCCTAAGTCTGTCATGGAACTCATTGCTTTTTTAGAATCTCTACATTTTCATAAAAACGATCGTGTTGAAAGCTTGTTTAAAGGAGGCACCATTTTAGATTTAGGAAGTGGGACTGGACGAGTTATTTTTGCTGCGGCATTGACGCATTTCTTTGATCATGCTTTTGGGGTTGAAATTGTGGAGGATCTACATAATGAAGCATTAGAAAATAGAAAGAAATGGGAAGATATGCATCCTTACTCTGAGGCTGAAAATGCAATGTCAACAGATCACACACAATTTACATTTCTTCATGACGATATCACAACTTATTCAAAACAAAATTCATCCTCTTTAACAGAATATGAGGAAGGCATCATCGATGCATCGAGTCTCAATTGTATTATATCATCACTTCAAGGTCAAAGTTTCAACATTATACTCATCCATTGTACTTTATTTGATTCAGTTTTGATGCAATATGTGCAACAAATATGCCAGGATTGTCCGAAAGATACGTATTTTATCACAGTGTCAAAACCATTGTCAGTTGAAGCTACGACAGGAATAGTGCTTTTGGAAGAAAGTCAGCGAGAAATGACTTGGGGCTTTGGAACTATATTCATACAACAAAAGATATGAAAGCAATACCAAATATTTGATTGCACCAATAGTTTGAAATAATCTGATATTGATGTTTTAATGTCAAGACAAATAATATATTTGAACAGAGAAAATGATACTGTTTTTTCATTTACTTCTTCATTATTCTATCTTTCCATTCTTTGGACGTAAATTGGACTGCATATTTGTTATGTGGTGTCCAAATAGATCCTAAATTACTCTTGGGTACAAGAATATGTTCAACACGCCAACCATTATCATTTTTAAGTAAATTCTGTCCTACAAACTCTGTTTGAAGAAACAAAAGGCCAGGCGAAATATCTTCAATTCCTAATTGATTCATATGGTCACACCATAACTCATATTCTTCCTCATCATTCGCTCGGCGAAGTGCATATTTTAGGGAAGAAATTGTGAATTCATTTGTGAACAAAATTCCTTCCATAGTCGCCATTCCATCAGTAGTATTATCGAGATACACTTGATGCCAAAGCTTCATCCTCTTCATTAGACCAGTACTATTTGATGGGTTCATAAATTCGGACACAATTGCCAGTATCCCACATGTACTACTATCTAATAATCGTGGAGTAAGACTAATTATTTCACGAAGAACATTTTCTCCATCAGGCCCTCCGGAAGAAAACAATCCATATCGTTTAAGAATGTTTTTTGATATTTCTCGATCATTAAGCATCGTTGACGTATTGATTCGCGGAACAGGAATAAAAGGCGGGTTTGCCAATATAATGTGAGACTTATTACCCCATTTTTGAACTATGTTTTTCCTATCCTTTTCAAGTAACAAATTAGCTTTA
>Ga0209092_10002413_pt1 | contig 17189 bp, 15 predicted proteins | sample FraStrMetagenome_FD_187446 | JGI IMG/M metagenome (GOLD analysis project Ga0209092, IMG submission 187446) | Marine eukaryotic phytoplankton communities from Arctic Ocean - Fram Strait ARC3M Metagenome (SPAdes) (version 2) | ecosystem: Environmental > Aquatic > Marine > Oceanic | place: Fram...
TAATATACACAAATATTATTATTTTTTCTTTTTAATATTATTATTCTTCTTTATCGTGTTTAACATATTTGGTCTGCTGGGTTGCTACGGTGTGTCCCATTTCATGAGCCAGTTTTTCTTTCTCATCTTTCTCGTGTCCGAACTTTTCAGTTAAGAATATCTTTCTAATCATATTAACAGTTATGTTTTTACCAGTTGGAGAGAATGTCCTTGAAACTAATTTAGTTAATCCATTTGGTGTTAATGGTTGTTTTTGTTTATTTAATAATAACCACCCCGACTTATTGAATTTCAACCATATATTCAATATTGCATTTAATTGTTTATTAACCTCTATTTCTTTTGCTCCATGTCTTGCGACAGTTTTATAGTGATTAAAATGAAATACTTTTTTACCCCTTGAAATAACTTCTAAGAAATTAGATTTTGCCTTATCATCGTCAGATAAATCGTCATATTCTTTTGAAGAAACAACATCCATTATATAATCGTTTCTTTGTGGGGGTTGTATCGTATAAAGAGAACTGACTAAATATCTTTGTAATAGATTAAAATCATTTGGAGATAATTCTGCATTCTTTTTTAAAATCCCTTTATTGTTTATTTCTCTCCTGTATCCTTTTCTAACTTCGTCTAAGCTTTTCATTGTAGTCCAGTTCTTCTCTTCTTTATCTGTTTTGTGTTGACCTTTTGAATCTTCCCTCATTTCATTTTGAATGTCAAGCATTTTATCCCTATACTTCTTAATATTCTTATCGTTCTCTTTATCTTTGTCAAGTGATAAAAAAACAGCGACACTTGTAAGAATGATTTTTTGTGAAGATGGTTTCATATCACTTATTACCTCCATTACATTATCTATATCATTTACCCATTTTAGATCCGTAAAATTAGAAGTATTTGTATGACCAGATACTTTTTTATAAAGTTTTTCAATTTGGTTCTTATAAGTTAATAAAGAACCCTCAGATAATTTTGGTCTGTCTTTTTTTAATGCTTTTAGTAGTTCATCAATAAATGCCATTTTATATATAATATATATATATTTTTATATCTATATTTATGCGTTATTTAGAATTATATATTAGTAATTTTTTATTAAATACTCTCTTCTAACTTTTGACCCTATACCACCCTCCACATTAGCACTACCACCAGCAGATGCACCACTAAATTTAAATCCAGTAAATATTTTTTTTATATTTGGTGAGGCGTTTATTGATAGTAAAAACTTGCCTTTAAAAGTTCGTAATTGCTTCGCCAGTTTTTCAAAATCAAATGAACCCTTCTCATATAAATCTTTACTATTTTCGTATGGTGGATCTAAATACATAAATACCCCTGCTCTGTTATACTTGCTTATTACAGAAAAAACGCTTTCATTTAAAATTGTTATATCTTTTAGTTTTAAAGCTTGTTCTGGAATACGCTTTATTTTGGCGTATGGGTCAGATGATTTATATACTTTACCTGTTCCCAAACTACCAAATGTATTATTACTTTTTAAAACAAATGCGACAAACTTATCCCATTTATTACCACCAGTTTTATCTTTCCATCTATTTAGTGTCTCTAAATTAGTATTAGAATATTTTTGAGTTCCTTCTATTGACGGATTACTTTTAATAAAACGATACTGTTGCATTAAATTACTATCTAAATCATTAATTACTATTTTTTGAGTTGGTTTAAATTTATACCCCATTACAACTGAACCACCGCCGACAAATGGTTCTACATAAGTGGTGAAGTCTTTCGGAAATGCTCTATAAACTTTTTCTTTTAAACTTGTTTTAGAACCAACTCTACCGAATATTTGTGAGAGTGCTTTATTAGACATATATATTAAACAATTATATTTATTTAATGGAAAAGACAGAAAAAGATGAAAAGATGAAAAGATGAAAAAAAGATGAAAAAAATCCTTTATCTTTTTTGTCTTTTTCCGTCTCTAACCACAGACCCATACATATCCTTACCAGTTATGGTGTTATTATTATTAATTTTAATTTAATTTGCGTAATTAAATTTAATAATAAAAAGATAAAAAGATGAAAAGATAGAATTTCCGAAACTTTATTTCTAAATCAAAAAAAAATATGAAATCCAAAAAAAATATTATATTCAAAAGAGGTTGCGGATTTTTTCGTCTTTTCATCTTTTCAGCGTCCTCATAAACCTTTTTATAATAAAAGGTATAGTTATATGTGGTTTTGTGGTAAAAAAAAATATATTTAGAATATATATAAATGAACCGACTCCCTCAATTTGACGATAATATTGAAGATGATATTAATGCATCAAAAGAAGACGATGAAATTAGTCTTGAAATAACCAAAGTAGAAGATATAGAAGAAGATAGAGATGAAAATGGAGAGCAATCTCCCTTTGTCATGAAGCCATCTGTTAAAAAACCGCCACCAGAAAAGAAAAAGAAACCACGAACACAAGCCCAAATTCTACACATGGAGAAACTACAAGAAAAAAACAGATTAAAAAGAGAAGAGAAAGAGAGGGTTAAGTTGGAGAAAGATAGAATTAAACAAGAGAAATTAGATCTAATGAAAGAAAAGAAAGCATACAAAGAAAGAACTAAAAAAGTAAAAGAAGAAGAACCAGTTTATGATGAACCGCCATCTCTCCCGTATGTTAAAGAACCACCAAAAAAAACATCTCACGAAGAGTTTATGGATTTTGTCGGAATGATGGCGAAATACGAACAAGTAAAAAATGTATTTAATTCTAAACCAGACCCAGCACCGAAACCACCACCAGTACCGAAACCAGTTCAACAAATAGCACCACAAGACACGGTCTTAAACACTCCAACAGTAAGTAAATATGATAAATACTTTGGTTAAATGGTGAATTGGTTATATCTTAATAATAATATATTATTAATATATAGATGTCCCAACAAACTTTTATTATAGAATCCAATCGGCAAACTGCTTATCGTGAAATTTTTGATGCAGAAAAGCACAGACAAATTTCAGAAAATACAGCACCGCAACCAAACCATAAATGGACTACTACTATACCATACGGTATAAAATTAAATGAAGGTGATTCAATTCAGATTGAAGCTTCTCAAATCAATTTAAGAGGAGATGTTTCTCAAACATTAGAATTTACTGGTGGTTCAACTAATCAAGGGTCAGACCCAATTTCAGATAATAAAGCATCTTTGCTTTTTGCTCCATATATTTCAAATAATTTAACTTTCAATTTTCCTCTTCCGTGTGCTTCAATGGCGATCGTATATGACCCTCTCAGCACTCAATACGGAGCACCCGATTTTGTCGGCAAACATGCTACGGGGTTATTGTTAGATAAACTGAGTTGGGCATTATTTGCTAATTGTAATCCCATCCAGAATATTCAAGGATTTTTAAGCAGACTCATAGATGGGAATCAAATACCAGAAATATTTACTAATACAGCAGATATGAATATGTTCTCACGACCGCCGATGACAAATGCTCCCATTGAAATATTTCATCCATCCTCTGTTAGATTTTATAAACTCAAAAGCGATAATAGGTCGCCATATACGGGTCAAGATGTGGCGGGTGGTTTATATACGGATTCAGACACGGAAGCAAAAAAAGCAGACGCCTTATTAGAATTAATGGAAGTTAATTTAGTTCAACCAGAAGGATTTTCAACACCATCTTCATTAGCAAATAATCTAACAAGTCAACTACAAGCAAAAACTGGTAATGCGAATAGCTATACAACTGATAATGTTGCTAAGACACCAGTGGTTATGAGAAAACTGGGAATAGCTCCCGATGTCCCAGAGTCATCAAGTGTTGCAGTAGCGAATGTTAGAGTTGCGGATTTTTCAAATCAACTATATAAAGTTTTCCCAACAGCCAGTGGTGATTTTGTGAATGCTTATTTAGATGGAACTGCTTTTTGTGAATATGCAAATATTCAACCAGCGGGGGTTGACTATGTCCCCGTTGATTGGTCTCCCGGAGTTCCGCAAGATCCAGAACAGAGAAGTCCTTATACAACTGGAAAAGGCTTCGTTCCTCAAAAAGGATATGATTTATTCTGGAAGAACATGCTGACTGGTGATATTGACCGATATGTAAGTGGTCGTAATTTTTGTAAATTCTCACAGTATGTAGAACCAGAGGGGACAATTAGGGCAAAATTTACTAATAGGGGTTCAATTTATGAAGTAGTTGAAGCTCTGGCTTTTGGTGGTAGAGGAAGAACATCAAGTCATGGCACTAACACTCCATGTATGGGGTTTGGTATAGTTAGTCTTGATAGACTTGATTATTACAATTCCAGTATGATAGTTTCAAAATGGCTAAAAGTTGTTGCTGGGGCATCTTTAAATGGGACGGATTTACAGCCGGGCGAACAAGCACCCGGCGGTTATAATCAAGGGGAATATGAAAGATATAGTATTGACAATATTGGAATGCTTAGACTAAAAGAAAATCAACCAGTAGCGACTAATATTATCGCAACTCAAAATTCAGTAAAATTATTAAAAGAGTGTATTTATCCACTCTCACGTCCAAGTCTTACTGTGGATAATTCTGAATTCCAAGAAAGAGGTGTTAAAAATATTGATGTCTATAAAAATTTCGTATCTGACTTACAATTCGGACGGCTTGACGACCAATTAACATCAACTGCGACAAGTCAATCCACCGAAGATAATATCGGCACAGAGACTGCAACAACTGTTGGAGATTATGATGGTGTTGCACCAAAAACGAACCAAATTTCAATGGCGACTCCACTTCAAGCGGTAATTATGTCTCAAAGTGGGTATTCGGCATCAACACCGGGAACAACTTTATTTCCACCAGAATATGCAAGCACTTATGAACATCTTTCATTTAATCCATTATATGACTCTCAAACCACAGACCAAACAAGTGTTGAAGGACAAGCACAAGAATACGGAGGCGGGACAAAAAGCGGAGATATGAATATATGTTTTAGAAGAAAACTTCCAGCATTAGTCGGTGATAAATATAAATCTCGCCATCCATTCTACACTTATTGGAGAGATGAAATTGATTTAATAACAGATGATGATTTAGGAGAGGATACTATTTTTTCTGTATTTGATAAAAATGGACAACGATATAATAATGAGATATTCAAACCACATCCAAACAATGAACAAGATAAAGGAATTGCGTGTATCGGTTTATTTATCAGAGAAACAATGAAAGATGGAACTCCATTAACTGATGATTTGATCCCATGGCTAGACCCACCCGCAATAACAAATTTAGTTGATATTCGTGAAATCCCTTTCATAGCGTATATTAGTGCAGATAATTTAAATGTTGCAGAACCAGCACCATCAACGAATATTATAAATGAAAATAAAAATTTTCCATGGGTTCAAACGGGAGAATTTTTTGGGTGTAGTATGAGTTTCCAAGATCAAAAATTAGCGAAGATTATAAGCACTCAGCAGACAAATATGGAAGAATTGGCGAAAGTGGTGAGTGGAAATGCTGATATACAAGGTATTAATTTTTATCAAGACGGAAATGAATATTTAATACCGAATCCAAATGATACGCAACCAGACCCAATGGATTGGCAATGTCATGCTTTCACAACTCCAAGCAACACAAATCCACCAAATTTTCCGGGTCGTTATACTAATGTAGATTTTACTCCGTTCCATTATCAAGGGTATGTCCATATTGGAGCGGACAATCCGCTTATTGGATTTGATGATATTAGTGGTAAATTTAAATTTAGTCAATTGCATACGGCTCTAAGGGCTGGTAATGGGTCTTATTCAAATATTAGAGAACCAGAAGTTGCTGGTAGTTCTACTGCTGGATATATCCCAAATGAAGATTTTGCAACAGAAATATTGGAAATATATAGTCAAGGGTCTGCAATATCACAATTCATGGGTGGTATTATTTCAACAACCACTGGATATACTAAACTTAATGCACCCGGTGGTTATTTACTATATAAATTAGATAAAACTGATATTCCAATAATTTATTCTATGGGAACAAATGTTTATGACGGCGTGAATCAAGAATGGAGTTGGAATTTTTTGGATTATCCTCCGCCCAGTCCACTTGTCCATTATGGTATGAGATATAAACCAGCATCTGGAAAACCATTTCCTTTCGTAAGTCAAATTAACGATCCAACTAATCCAATCAATTCATCTCAGTCTGGCGTCGGTATTATTGGGTTGACTTGTCCCAATGCAGCCGGAACTAAAACAACTAAAATGACATGTGATAAACCATTTGATTATATAGGGTCATTATTTGATAAAATGGGATTTGATTTAGAACAGCTTGTTCCCTTCACTGGTGAACAAAACAGTATTTTTAATAGAGAAAATTACAACAGATATATTGGATATAATCAATCACTATCTGATAAATATCAAAATATGGTTAAACCAGCCACAACAAATGCATATGTTTCTGGTAATCTTGCTTTGGGTTTTACTCAGAATTATTGGGGTAATCCGATGGAAAATTTGGGTGGTGTAAATCTTCAAATCCCAGCTAAAACACAAGCCGTATCAGATAGTATTATTGCTAGTAAAATTGCTAAAAAAATGTCTTATCCATATCTGGTGGTTCATTCAGATATAGTAGAACAACATAGAACATTTTATGGAGGAAGTTATATATGTCCGACTCCATCTCTCGGATATATAAGTCGTAATTACTCAGAAGCAGATTACTTTTTTGGGTTCAGCACTGACTGGGAATATATTGTAGATAAACCTCATTTAATAAATAGTTTTACAGTAGATATAAGACTTCCGAACGGACAACCAGCACCATTAGACTCTAATAGTAGTTTAATATTTAAAATAATTAAAAATAATAATCCAGAAATTATTATTAAAAAAGATACTAATAATAAAAAGAAAAGAAATTAATAATTACTTTTACGATAAAGCATTGGGCGACGACGCATAAGAATTCTTTTAGTTTTTTTGGGTCTAACTGGTTTAACTGCTTTCCCTTTTTCAAAAATAACATTCTCTGGTATTTCTGGGTTTTTTTCTTTTTTAAGTTGTTTATCAATCTTTAATTGTAATTGAGAGGCAAAACTTCCGACTTCTAACTCATTAAGATCCATCTTATAATATAATATTAGAAATTAAAATATTATATAATAATATAATATAGTATGTCCCTTATAACTTTACGAAGTCAAATTAACGAATTATCTGCTGAATCAATTGATAATTCATATATTCAAAATACTTTTAAAGAAGGATTCACGGTAAATCCAACTGATACAGTAAGTCTGGTTTCTTTGACGATGAATAAGCAGAATAAAATAAATATTTCTGATGGTAATGATACTTTAATATGGCGGTTCGGTGGAAGAGCTCAATATGCACAACATGTAGTCAAACTTACTCATGGGTCTTACTCTCCCGAGCAAATGACAACTGTCCTACAATCGGGATTAGATGATAGTGTTTTAATCGGAGTATTCAAAAGGCAAGTCGGAGATGCTACAAAAGGATTTAATGTAGAATATGACAGCACCGCTGACCCTAAGGAATGGACGATTACGATGACAGTCCAGACTGTTCCAGTGACCGGCGAGGGTAATCTTAACACATTTGAAGTTTATGAAAATTTAACTGAAATCAATAATAGAAATGATGGAATCACCGAAGCTGACACTCCTAACGCTGGTGAAAAAGGATATGAATTTAAAGGTCTCCCATACGGGACTGGTAAATTAAATCCAAATAGCACAGACTCACCATTTGACGAGCGTGATAGAAATAATATTAATGTCGGTGATAAAGGCGTGTTTGCTAATGGTGGTATGCACGGCGTGGTGTCTTTTAGTCAGCGAGGCATAGAAGAAATTTACGGATCAGAAGGATGGGATTACACTACTGTTTCTACTCTAAAAGGGGTTCAGCAAACTGGGACACAATTTCCAGATTTTTTAACATTAGATATTGATATTGATATTACTGATGCTACATCCGCTCAACAAGCTTTGGGATGGGATTACAAACTAAGAGAAACTGGTGGTTTAAACCGCTTTCTTGTCAATGATGGGACTCGTGTCCCAGAGATGTTTTTAAGAATGGTGCGACTTGATGGAACTACAAATGGTAATGTGCAGAATGGTATTTTTGTTATGGGTTCAAATGCTACTGTTGATGGCACAGATGTTTCTAATTGGGACAGTGCAATTCCTTACTGGTGTATGGTAAGACTAATAGATACTGAGGGTTCAACCTCTAAATTCGCTCAATTAGTATCACTTGAAGAAGATAGTGCTGGAAATCCCATAAGACCACCAAACGGCGATTTAGCGACTTTATTATCCACTAGCACATTTGAGGGCTGTCGTATTCTTAATAGAGATGATTCGCCCTTAACCGTTCAATTTAATGGTTCACTAGGTCATAATCCAGTTTCAGTCGGATTTGCGAGAACCCAGTTATTTGACGCCGTTGAAGTTGATCCCACTAACTCAGATGCTTATATCCAGAACGGGATTGGCGGAGATGCTGGGTATGATGTTGTGCTTAGTGTTAATCCAGCATTTGAAACATCAGAACACGACCCAGATATAGAAGTTGGTATATTACTAAAAAGAGCTGGTTCAAGCTATTATAGTGCCAATTGGAGACAACCCAAATTGATTTTTTCAAAGAAAGCATCGGTTGTATTTGGTGCTACATGGAATAATAACGATGTAATTAGACTTGATGTTGAAGTATCTGGAATTACTAATATAATTACTTATGCATCATTTAGCGGTGATGGTGGAGTGACTTGGTCTGCACAAACTGTTTTAGTGGAGACTTCAACAGCACCAATAACGCTTCCAGATGGTTCAAGTTATACATGGAATAACACCATTAAAGAAGAACATTTCCCTTTACGCCCAGTATTCTGTATGTGTTCTGGTGGTCATTATGATATGAACCGACAAGTGTCATCTGGTGATTATGCTAATGGAATAACTGTTGGATTATACGATAGAGAGGAATATACCAGTGGTTCAAGTTCTTCTGTATCCGCAAGTAATAATGAAGAGGGCGAGGATGCGACGACATTGGTTCACGAATCAAGAACTCATCTAACTCAAACAGATGGGTCACTTGTTAGAGATGTCAGTCTAACAGCAGAAGTAGCAATTAATTTAAGCACTATGTGGAAACTTGGAGCAATAAGACCGCAAGATATTTCATCCTCTGCATCATCAACGACGACAATTCACCCAGACGATGTTGCACCAAATGTTGCATCAATTATGCCGACTATCGCTTTCCCACGACTTTTTAAAGTGGTTAAATCTGCTACTAGTGGAACACCGTGTCCCATCTCAAAGGGTGGTTATATTGGTAATTCTGCCACTCCAAATTTAACTGTTGAACTATTAAACTTTAATAATAATGGTCGTAATGGCGGTAATGGTGATACTAATAAAGCAATTGCAGTAATTCCACGAGAGCAATTGACTACTGGTGATAATTCTGGAACACTTCATTACAACTCTCATTTTCCAATTAAAATAGATCTAAATATATCACATCAACAAACCATTTATAGTATGACAGCAGTACTTAGAGATAGTGATGGTAATATAGTTCAATCTCTTAATTATCCAACTGAATTAACTTTACTCTTTGAAAAATCAGAACAGACTAAAATGGAAGCGGTTATAGAAAGAATGATTAATAAAATGGGAGACCAGCAACAGACATTGATAGATAATATCGGAATTAAAAATCCTCGTGTATAATATAATGCGGGAATTCAACATGACAAGAGTAAAAGCAAATGCTAAGAAACTTGGGGTTGAAGTTAAGAAAAGTATCAATCCAAAAAAGAAGATTGATATTTTTAGAAATGGTAAAAAAATAGCGTCGGTTGGTGCGACTGGTTATAAAGATTACACGATTACGCTTGACGAGAAAAAAAGAGAAAATTATTCAAAACGATTTGCTAAAACAAGAAAGATTATTGGTTCTCCGTCGTATTGGGCTTGGAAGCTGTTATGGAATTAGATATGGTCTAATGCATCATCCTCAATCATACAACCATTACTTTCTTCGCATAACCAACTAAAATTATAATTAAACAAATAAGTATCGCTTCCTTGTTTCTCACATTTAAATTTATTCATTCTGTAATACTTCGCAAGAGATCTTGAATTATATATTTTATCGCTTCTTGATTTAAGATATTTATTAAGATGGTGGATAATATCTTTAATTTTAACTTTATGATTATCCCCTTTAATAAGCTTCTCGTCCATAAATTCTTTTACTAAATCTTGGTCTGCTGTATATTCATCATTCATTTCTGATTTAAGTGAGAAGTTAGGATTTTTAAGATAATCTTGGAAATGACTAACAATAGTTTTAAAGAAGCAACACCGCCATTTTACTAATTTATTTTCAATTTCATTATCAGTAATAAATTCTTTTAACTCGTAATTATCTTCTGTAATAATACTTTTATCTGGTCTAATTCCAAATGTGCTTTCAAATGGAATTATATCCAAACGGTTCATAACCGCCCCTTCTGATCTATCCATATTAGGAATATCATTACAAAGCATAGATAGACTTGCTTTTGGTTTAAATTCTTCCATAACCCCAGAGTATAAACGACGCATTGAAATTTTATCACCGCCAGATAATTCTTTAATTAAATTACTATTTAATTTTTTAGATACTTCTGGTTCATTCATACTAACAATTCTACATGTTTTTAATACTTCATATTGCGGTGATGCACTTCCGCCTTCATTTTTAGACCCTTGTAAAACTGAGCTATTCATCACTCCATAATATGAACCGAGCATCTTACTTAATAAATCCATCGTTAGAGATTTACCATTTCTACCAAAGTTAGACCAGATAGAAAATTTGTGTCTTCTTTTATTACCATCAAGAGAGGAACACAAACTTTTTAAGAAATGAGTTCTAATTTCAATAGTCGGAAATACTTTATTAAGATATAGTTCTTCAAACTCTTTCATAAGTGTTTCAGATGGTTCTACATAATCATATTCAGTTGTTGTTGAAATAAAATCAGATTTTTCTAATGGACGAAATTCTCCCTTATATAAATCCCATACTCCATTATTAAAAGCAATTAATTCATCTTTACTATCAATTTTATTAAAGAAGTCTTTGTTCTCGTTTTTAGATCTGGATACATATTTACCGAGTGTCTGTTGAGTTCTGCGGATTGAACTAATACAAGTTAAAAGTTCTTTCCAATCTTGCATTTCAAATTTCAATTTATTTTTTTCTGCTTTTGCTGCATCTTTTAATTCATCATCTGACGGCATCTTAAATGTTTTAAACGATTTAGCGACGCTATTATATTTTTCGTGGATAAGTGGAACAATTTTATTTTTAAGGATTTGCTCTAATTCATAACAGCTTGATTCCGCAATATCTTTTTTGTAAATACCATTTTTATAAACATAATACAAATTATCATAATAGATAATATCCTCACCACATAGTTGGTATAACCATTCAATAACATTATCAAGAACACCGCCATCAATAATTTCATTATCATCAATAGCAGTTATGATTTTTGACATCATATCGGAGTTAAGATATTTTTCGTCATTTGGATTAAATGTTTTTTTAAAGTCTAAATAATCATCATCTGTTGATATATTAGATTTATAAGCCCATTGAATAGGGCTTTCTTTCGGACAGACATCAATTAGTTCATATTTATATGGATCATCAATTGTTGCATCAAACATAAAACCGTCAAACATAGGGACAATTAAATCGTGTTCATCTTTAATGGCTTCTTGAATAATAGAATTTTCATTAATACAAAACATTTTATTAACTTGTGAACATACTGGGTTTTTTACATTTGTAGTTGAAATTTCGTCTTCTCCATATAATTCAATGTAGTCATCATTTTCTAAGAATGTATTAAATGCTTCCATCTTCTCAGCGTGTAATTTTCGTAAGAATTTGTCTTTTGTTTTAAAATTATCAATATTCAAAAGAACAAGTAAATCTAATTTTGTTGATTTAGTTTTTTTTAAAACCTCTTCACGATTTTTACAATATTTATTGATATGTTCGTATGAAATTTCATCATCTAAATAAGTTGTATTATATTGCTCTATCATACTAAGTAGGACGTTCCAATGACAATTTTTAATATCAATATCTTTATAATAATCGCCAGTAATGATTTTTCTAATATCAGCTTGTAAAGATTGAACTCCAAATCCATCAACATAAATACGACCAGATGATTTACCTTGTGCATATTTGTATTGTTGAGGAATAGTAATATAATCAAATCCTTCTTTCCGTTCTGAAAAGCATTTTTTACAAAATTTAATAACACATTTATAATAAGTTTCTTTCGTCCAAACCTTATCAAGCATAAGGTCGTCTGGATTATAAGAAAATTTATTAGACAGTTCAGCAACAGTAAGGGAAGAAATAAAAGCACATCCTGAAATTGAGACTTTGTCTGTGAATTCTTTTCTACTCATTCTATATATACTATGTATAGATTTTATTTTTAAGTAATATTTTTAATCAATTTTTTATTTATTTAAAAGAAAATAAAAAATTGGGGGTTTAAGGAAAATTAATTAGAGGAACATATTAACGATACTAGATCGCTCACATCATTACCACCACAATCGTAGATTACTTCAATTTCAGTATTTGGTGATGAAAAAATATTAGTTAATTCACTACAACATATTGGAATATTATTATTATTAGATTCAATTTCCTTAATCTTATTTAAATGTCGCCGTGATTTAATATGGGCGTGTTTATTTTTTAAAGATAGACCAGTTTTACCACAAGGACAATCGTAAGTTAATTTATTATAATGTTCTCTCATATATTTTCTACGATGTTCTCTAATGTATTCTTTCTGTGCATCTTTATCTAACCATGTTGATTTACAAGCATTCAATAAATTATCTATACCATATTTATCTATATATAATTGTTCTTTCTCAAATCTGAAATTCTCTGTAAATTCAAGTATTTCCATCTTCCAACCATTATCAAATCCACCATTATCTTTAATGTATTTGTACAAAGGACGATTAACAACTCTTTTATGATTGCTCTTAGAATCTTTCTTATGAGCGAAAAGTCTTTTATTTAAATTAGCAGTAGAACCAATGTAAAATTTTTCAAACTGAGGATTATGTAATTTATAAATACAATACATTTATTATATATTATGGCAAGATATAAAAACTCCTAAATAAACGACAACACCTATTTATTTAATATATATTTTACTATATTCATTTTCTCTTCTTGACTTAATGTATAAAAATCAATCATACTCTTTATTGATGTAATCTTCTTTTCATCATAATTAGTATTAACTATTTTTGATTGATTATAATAATTTAATATATGATTATTAATCCAAGCATTTCTCTCTCCACTCACTTTAATATACTTGATACAATCAACATCTTTTGTATTATTCAACCATATTGGACTTGGCGATAGACATGGATAATTAGGTTCTATCTTATCAAATGCGTCATCAAAAACCCCCTCTGGAATTGAAGCAGTTTGTATAATAAGATTATCTGCATATTTTGCTGGTAATAGTTTTTTCAATTCTTTAAACCCAGCCTCCCCTCTCTTATCAGACATTTTAAGTCGGGGATAAATGGCTCTTGATTTATCAAATACAATTAGATCTTGTTGATGTAAGTATTTGTATAATTTTTTAAGGTTCATTAAATATTCTATACCGAACAGATTTTTAGCAACTAAAATACAATGATTCATATATTATATATATATATAATAAAATGCTTTATATAACATATATCTATATAACTCTCTTTATGCCCTTTTTATCGTTTAAGTAGTTATAATATAACTCTATTAATGCTATATAAAGAATATAATATTAATATTATATTCCTCTTTAAGCACTTTTATAGTTATATTTATATATAAGTATATGCTATATATAGCACTTAAAGAGTTATATTGAAGACAAGAAGATTAAAAGACGAAAAATATGAAAGTAGAATCCTATTTTCATATTTTATATTTTCAAATTATTTTTTTATTATTCATCACTACTTTCATATTTTTCATCTTTTTGTCTTTTCATCTTATTATTATTATTAATAATATTATCTTCATCAATTTCAAGATATGCTCCCTTCTTACCCCCTTGATAAAGAAGATTATCAAAGTTCTTATATAGTTTAGGGGGGTTATGGGTTAAGTCTGCGTAAGCCCACTGGTATTTCTCAGTTCCGTGCACCTCATTCATTAATGATCTAAATGATTTATCACCACCAAAGCTGTCGCTTAATTCATCTGATAGTTTATCCATCTCTTTCATATTTGTAATATTTCCGAGTAAATAATGACTGGCATTATTTCTGGCAATTGGTGGTAAGGATTTGAAGTTTTGACTCGCCATAAAAAGCATACCACAATTATAATGTCTATATCTTGAACAGAGTTTCCAAATTAAAGAGCTGGATTTAATTCCAATAAAATCATCTAAAATTAAAGCAAAGCGTTTCTGCTCTCTTTTATCAGTAAAGCTTTCTTGGTATGTAATTATATCTTGTATTATGGAGTCGTCATATCTGTCATATACAGAACCTTTATATTTATCAACTAAGAAACGGCTTGTATCATCATTAAATGCAGTATTAGAAATAATGACAACATAATCAAAAGCATCTTTATAAAAGTTTTTTGATAATAAAAGATTAGAAATTAAAGAACTTTTTCCAGATCGGACGGGTGCTACACATAAACACAAACACCCATTTTCTATATTCATTAAGTTCGGATGTATCTTTTTCTTCATAGGGTTCTTTTTTTCATTAGGTCTAATGGGATAGATATTTAAATCAAAAGGTTCTTCCATATAATATAATATATATATATAATATTATATTATGACTTTAACATCCTTCAATATTATAGAATTGAGTACTTTTTGCGTGAGCGTCTTGGGAGGAGTTGCTATGCTTTTGGCACAAACTCAAAAATCTAAATGTAAAAATCTCAAATGCTGTTGTGGATTAATAGTATGTGATAGAGTTGTCAGTGAGGACAATGAAGAAAAAATTGATATTACGGTGGATGATGGTATTGATGAAAGTAAAACACAAGAACCACCGATTATAAATGTTCCACTTCCAAAAATTCCAAATAAAATACAGATTAATCAAACGAAAGTATAAATTCACCATAAACAACATGAAAAGTGTTTTTTTGCTTTTCCTTCTTGTCTTTTTTTATTGGTTGATATTTACCTTTAACATATCTTAATCTTATTTTTTCACGATTCTTTCTATAATATTCCCTATTATAATTTCTGCGTTGCACGTCATCCATCTCTATATTTTAAATAGATAATTAAATCTTGAATAGAATTCGTATATATATATGGCTCTGGTTTTTCCAGTCATTTTACATCGTTAATCTGTTCTTCTAAATCTAATTTCTTTTTTTTAATTTCATCAATCACTTTTGTCTTAATACCTTTATCAGTTTTTTTATAAACATTATCTAATGATTTATGAATATCTTTTCCATATACGGCGATGAGATTAGCGATTTCTTGACATTCAGAACAAAAATAACCACTTACAACATACTCATCTGAGTTTTTGCACAATGCACAGTTAAATACCATTAATATAATATAATATTAGATATTATATAATATTTTAAAATTTATAGATTAAACAGAAATCATTAACTCAGTTTCCATATCAGAATAATCTTTTAGTTTTTTTTCAAATACTGGCTGTGGTGGACACAGTTTCTTAATAATACAATTGCGGAGATTTTTGCTAACATGTTTATTATTCATATTTAAATAAATATTACTTCTTGAAATTCCATATCGTTCACCGATTTGTTTTTGATTAATAAAAAATATTTTTTCAATGTAATCACCTTCTTCGTCAAATTTTTCAACCACATAATGATAATTATTAGTATTCTTGCTTCCCAGTGTACGAGGCATCCTATATATATATATAACAAGATAATTTTAAACCATTTTAATTATATATTGGGTTTAATATTTAATATTTAACCTATTACAGAAACACGTCCGTTTTTGATATTAACGACTTGCTGATACTGCGACCAACAGAAGGTCGTCTTTTTAGCAGTGTCTGATGCATCAGCATTACCAGTCTGGGTCACACGGCGGAGAGTCCTTTCAAGTGTAATGTTTTTCTGTCCTACAAGTGTTCCGCTGTCGTTAGTAGGGTCAGTTCTTAAATCAATAGCGTTGTAATGACACATACCTTCCCGAACAAAAGTCCCGTTTGCGATGCTGGTTTCACATTCAAACCCATTAACCGTAGCAGTTGTCCAACGACTATTAGTAAAAACGCCCGTATCCTTAGAGACACTCTGGTCAAAAGAATATTCTGAATTAGCAACACAAATATCAGTTCCCATTGCTTGTGCAAGTTGGTTCTGCTGATAAGACTCACGCTCTACTGCACGATTGTAAAGAAGACGGTCATTTACTCTAAGGTTGTAAGACGATGGAAGCCAAGTCGCTTTGGAATGATAAAGACCCAGTTGAGATGATATGAGCGGGTTGCCATTTGCTAAAAAAGACTGGTCGGCTATAACAATAGTTTTAACTACTTTACCAGCGAGACCAATCTCCCGAGTGACAACTTGGTTCGGTTCAGTGGATGCGGGAACATTCATAGTAGTTAAACTAAGATTATCGTATGGAACAGTTAAACCAGTGTCAGACATAATCATATCGGCGACCTCGCTCATACGGTCTTTGCCAGATTTACCCATTCCGTGATAAGTAAGATGGTCTGATAAAAAGCGAACAGTTCTTGGATCAACAACACATCCAAAATTAGTTCCACCACCAGTAGCATAACTATCTGGAAAAAGACCAATAGCACCCACGTCTGTTGCGGCTGACCCTTGCTGTGTGAATTCAAGTTCAAGAACACATTCATCATTCATGGCGAAAAGTGGGAGCTGTAATCCTTTTGCGAAGTGAGGAAATAACTGGGATAGTTTCACGAGTCCAACGGGGACAAGAACAAGGTCATCATCTTTCACTCCAAGCACTACACTTTGAACCCGTTTCCCAACATTTGCGGGATTATCGCCCCAGTCGCATTCCGCTGGTTGGAATCTA
>Ga0209092_10002416_pt1 | contig 17181 bp, 10 predicted proteins | sample FraStrMetagenome_FD_187446 | JGI IMG/M metagenome (GOLD analysis project Ga0209092, IMG submission 187446) | Marine eukaryotic phytoplankton communities from Arctic Ocean - Fram Strait ARC3M Metagenome (SPAdes) (version 2) | ecosystem: Environmental > Aquatic > Marine > Oceanic | place: Fram...
GTGATGCAATAATGCAGAGTGCGCAGGATCGAAATGTAGATATAGAACCAGCATATAAACTAATAGAATCATATAGAATGCTATATCAACGTATTTATTGAATTCCTATTTGCCAGTATTACAATGAACAGGTGTATTTTGAAAGGATTTAGTATCTGACATCTTAATATCATGATTTTGTCTGTTGTTGTTGTTTTGTTCAGATATCTGACTTCTATATTGTGGTCTAGCATTGAATAGAGAATGAGAATTTGTCAATCTGGATATCATGTGATTCTTGAAGTAATTATATGAGTGCTTTATTTTATTCAGAGATGCTCAGAAAACATAGGAAGAATAATTTTCAAATGATGAAGTCATTATGTAATTATCTGATTTTTTCTTCAGATAGACTGTTTTATTTTATCATTCTCATAGGTCATTCTATTTTATTGAGTACTTTGAATGAAAGGAATGAGTACTCCTTTATACTTCTTGGTATATTTTTGCAAGATGCATATTCATCCGTTTTGGATTTTATTTACCATGTGTATATGCATCGACACTAGGAACATTGTTTCTCTTCATATCAATTATTTATATTTATTTTCATATAGTTTTAGCAATGACGATCTTAAATAGAATCATACATTATTTCTTGAGCAATATTGTTGAATTTCAGAATTTTTTGAATCTAGTTATATATTACCTTTACACTTTATCAAGTGTTAGCATAACTCCTCCGTAAATGTATGTTTTCCTTTGTAATGAATCTTAAAGTTCATTCGATAGCAAGCTTGACATAAATCATAATCAAAGCAATTCACACATTTCATTATAAGCTCTCCAGATATGTTTTTGGAACATCCATCACAATGCACAATTTCATTGACTACAATATCTTCATTTTCTTGGTCGTCTGTTGCAATTGTGGATACATCCGTACTAACAAGATCATTGGAAGCAACACTTTCAAAATATAAACTTCTTCCATTACTATCATTTCCGAGTCTTCCAGAAGTTGCAAATGAGTGCATTAGACTTTTTATCTTAGATGGATACAATTGATAGAAGGCATTTTCCCAACCGAGTTGTTTCACTATGGATTTTGTCACATTGTCACAGTCACCAAGTAAAGAAGCATCAAATACATAGCCATCTCGAAGAAATTCTTTTTCTCCAGTATTCACATCATCTTCTTGCACCGGCTTTGCCAGTAGACGAAGCTGGTTTCTATTTATCAATATTCTAGGAATCGATGTTGGTAAATAATCTATAACTTTTGACATTGGGACGCTATCAATGGCAGAACATAGTTCTTGGTTGAGAAAAAACTAAGCTGATACTGTAAATCCAACAGAATTAAATTTGGCACTTACACGGAAAGAGATGTTCCAATAACAATTACAGCATCAACCTTTGATCTATCAACAGCTAATTCCTTAGCAACTCTGTTGTCTAATTTTTCTCCAAAAAAAGTAACGCCTGGTTTGATAATGCCACCACATATAGAATTTGTATCTCCCGATTTCAATATTCTTAAATCATCTTGTATTTTTCGTTTCCTATTTCTTGAATTTGTTATATAGTCCGACATTTTTATAGAAGGCCTTTTTATCCGAGATCGAGTTGTTTGATCACAGGATTTCTCATCTTTCAAATTTGGTTTCACACTTTGGTTTTTTATCTTACTTGAATTTTGTTTTTTACGAAAAGGTTCTTGACAATAAGGAACTATACCCTTCATAACTTCCTTTTGAATACGTTGGGATTCGATTTTTTTCTTACATTTGACACATCGGGCCCAATTCATAGATCCATGAGCATACACAATTTTCTTCTGTGAAATACCTGCTACGTTTTCCAATCCATCAATATTTTGTGTGTAAACTCGTAACAACTTTTTCTTTTTTTCTAGTAGCTTTATAAAATAATGAGATGGAGAGGGTTGAATCGTTCCAGGGTACAATGATTTGGCGAAACGATAAAATGGTTGTGGGTTTTCCATAAAAGTTTCCAAATCAAAAAGGTCTTCTGCACATGAAAGACCTAATTCCTTTCCATAAAGTCATATTTCATAATCACACACAAGAAGTGTGAGAAATTTCTATCAAGAGAGATCTTGTGTAAATTTGTGACTTACTTGAGCATCTAATGTAGCATACAATCCATTTTTCGATCGGAAGTCGGGTATACCACAGCTGACACTTAAGCCTGCACCTGCCAACACTAATATATTGTTTCGTTCTTTAATAATGTCTCCTATCCGTTCCAATCCTTGTTCAAACGATCTATTTGATAAACTATTGAACATTGAAAATGGTGGCTCATTCGTATACTCCTGCTTTGATTGTGTCGCGGTCTTCTTCCCAGGTTTCGCCATTTTTTTCTGTGTTAGGTTCCCGCCTCGAACTTGGCTGGATTGGCAATTTATTGTTCATTTGAAAATATTTAGATGGAGTGACCCGGATATCGTATTTAGCTAGCTACATAGAGATGGAATTCAAAAAATAACGAAAAAACGGCATTAGGTGTCAACTTTTTGTCAAGCAGGTCCTCATTAATTTCTGCTGTTTTTGGTACTTCTTCACCACATAGTTCTATGCCAGCAATTGATTGAATACCCTTTTTTTTTACCTGCAACCACAATGAATACTTGGTTAGGATTCAAAATAGCTTTTACGACTGTTTTCATTTCACCATGTTATAAGCTAGTCGTGGGTGCATTTGTTCCTCAAGTGAACTCCATCGCACACAAGCATAGGTTTGGCATCGTAACATCATTGCCCTCTTTTCCAGCAAATTTTATGATAGACGAGGATAAATTAGCATTCAGCAAGCCAAAACATGAGTTTGTACTGCGAATGAAAAATACCCAAAGCGATAGTGACGAAGTGAAAACGCGAGCTCAGATAAGGGCAGAGAATATTGAAAGTCGAGATTTATCAGAGGGTTTCAACTCAATTCTACTACCTATTGCCGAACAATTAGATGGATTGACAGGTGGATGGGCGTTAAGTTATGCAGACCTCTCGCCTGAAAATGAAAATACATTGGCAGGTAAAATGTTTTTAGCTACTAATTTGGGATATGCTCTGTTAGGAATTTATTTAGCATACAAGGGTGATTTTCTGTTTGGTGGATTGACAGAGTTGGCTGGGATTGTATCGTACTGGTATCATTACAGTCAATTGCGATATCCTGGCGATAAACCTGAAGTTAGATTAGCTTTGTTGATAGATTATTTCACTGCAGGTGCATCTTTGATCACAGCAACTGCATATTTGGTGCAGGCAGGTATAGCTTTGGAGTCCATTCCAACGAATATTATTGTAGCAGCAGGATCTGCAATATTTTCGTTGGGACTAGGCTGGATATGGTAAGTCGTTAACATGACTAACATCAAAAATCGTTTGAACAATGACTTTCATGCTAAGAATCGTTGTTTCTAAATTTTCATTTGGAAAGGGAATATGGTTTACCTTATTTGATTACGCACTCGTTATGGCATATTCTGGGTGCATATACAGGCTTCCTTGTTGGACAACTTCATTTGGATCAAATGACGAGTCTTCAAGTAAGTAGCCTAACAAGTGCAAATGAATGGATTCACTTTATGTGAGGCAGAAGACATAAATATTTTAAAAGAAATAGTGTAATATACATGTTATGAACGCCAAATTTCCAAACAAATAAGTAATTACACAGAAATATCTATGATCTACAGAAATGTGAAATCTAGTAATTGTACAATGATCACCTAGATGGTATGTTCTTGAGATCAAAAGAGGATGCATTGAAAAATTGAAGTTACCGTACCATTGCTTGGATATTCTTCCATATTATCATAAGAATTGAGAGCAGTTCTACAAATGGCGAATGAATGTATTTTCACAAAAGTACACAGAATTTTTGAGACAAATATTTCTATAAAGTGGTTCCATAGTAAAAATAGTAACTAATGGAGAGGGAAAGAAATTACAAAAAGAAGGTTTTAAAGTTTTTTTCTTCGTATCAAAGTAATCGATTTCCCAAATGAAGCTATGAAGGATTGCAGTTTGCCAGCCCAAAAGAAGCGGCCTTATAAAATGTCCACGATATCGAATGCTATCATAATTATGTTCACCAATCAAAGAAAATGGCTATGAACAATAAAGGTATAATTAAACTTTTCTTTATCCAGTTTAAACTTTGAATTTACTCTTCAGAAGCAATTTTTAAGTCATTCTTTTCAACCAAATAAGTTAAAGCCATATCACCCTCGCTCTTGTTACGGATGTATCCAGCCAAGGCAAAGGTTGTGCTCTCGGTAGTGTATAATCCACTCTCTGGGTCAACATTTCCAACATTAATCTGAACTGATCCATGGTCTTTGGCAGAAATAAGTCTGGTAGTGTAAGAGCACTTGCGGGGGATGTAAAGATCTACGTTTTCACCGTTTTCGTTTTGCATGTTGAAGGTTTAGAAAAATGAATTGGTGGAATTGAAGAGATTGGCCTTCGTGGAGCAGTAGATTGTGTATGTTGGTAAGAACCAGAAGAGGAGAGGAAAGAGGTGAGTTTAAGACGATGGAAACTAAACACAATACATCGAAGTCATAAGATCTGTGGAAAACGAATTCATACAGACTGTCTTATCATTTGCCATCTGCGGCGTTGGATCAATTTCAAAGACATCATCGTCGTACCTTTCGGTGTTATCTTAAATTGAACGAGGGGAAAAAGCTTCCGGGCGAGGGTGTCTTTAGTACACGGGACACATAAAAACTCTACATGAATAAGGATGGATACCAAATGGGTTATGTGACGTTTCATTTTAGTACGCGGTAACTAAATGTGAAATACGTCATAAAAAAACAATTATTTTTTTAGTTTTTTTAAGACTTCTTTTGGTTTACTTTTTTTGTGCTTTTGCCAAGACAAATATCTTTTTCAATTGTTGGTTTTATCTAATTAACTGAAAGCGATAATAAATATCATCTTCAACGCAGCAAAAACTACGTTTTTAGTTCCCTAAATATAAATGAGAAATTTTCTCGACGTTGAAATGGAAATCATTTAGGAAATCTGTGTTCATTTATCCGTAATAATTCTAGCGCGAAGAAAAGTAGATGGCTTGTGCATAATTAGCGATAACAATTATCTCGCAATCGAAACTGCTGCTTCACAATTTCATAATTAACTCATGGGAGCATATTTAACAGCCATTATCGATACGTCAATTTGATGCCATGAAGCTCTTCCGCTCTAAGAACGACAAAAAAAAGGTAGAATATGATGATGAATGTGATTGTAGTGTAGCAACTGAGCTTCACGATAATACTTCAACGAACTTGAACTACGAAACAAAATCAATGAAATCACGGTTTGGACTAACAACAAAGTCCAATGGCTGTGATAATTCATTCTCATCAGGTCTAGGGTCTATTCAGGACGAGCGTGTTTCAAAGAAAACGGTTAGACCGCCAAGACTTCCTTCAATCCCCCGTACAATAAAGAGCAACAAAAAAATATTTATGATGACAAAGGGTACAGAGAAAATACCATCAATTCCCATTCCTTTTGTGAAACAAGGCTCATCGTTACGTAATTTTAAAGGTGACAGAAGCCGTGGCGACAATTCTACTATTGAAACTAGGCAATCCAGATTTGAGGGTTTGAGACCAAGCATGCCTCCAAGAATCCCATCAACTATTTTTAACCGTCGTAAATCTGATCATAATTCCGGGAAATCAAATTACTCTGAGACTGTGGTGGATTGTAGTGCCTCCGTAGGTAGCATGAGAAGTTCCATGAGTGAGAGGAGTACAAGAAGCAATCTAACAATAAGAACTGGTCTCTCCGGTATGCGTACGCCTTCTAATAAGAGTAAAGGTACGCCAACAATCATCAGAACATCACCTTCTGGACTTAAATTGACGCCATCACGTATTTACGAAACAAAGAATATCAGAACCATCTCTACTATCGGCCTTGCATCTAGCAGTAGCAAAGACCAATTCAGTCCTAGAGGAAGCGTCAAACTTAGGAGATCGCCATCATCAAACAGTGTGTTGACAACAATTACGAAGTCATCTAATCGAAATGATGATCATACTTCAGTAGAAATGTCATCCGTCACTAGTGGTATATCTACAAAAGAAAAGAAATCCGCACGACGCAAAAAAAAAGAATCGTCATATGATACAAATAACTTTGAATCGTTTGATATATTTACCTCATACGATGATCGAGATTCCACAGAAATGTTGGAGTCTTCACGATATAGAAATAATTCTAGGGATTGGCGTGAGAAAAGTAGTTCTGTGTCAAAGGAAGCTAATGATGAATCATTCGAAGTTTCATTTGGAGATAACTTTTTTGACAAAAATATTATTATAACTGAGGGTTTGACTTCACTAGAAGATGAATTTGCTTACCCAGCAATCGAGAGAACTCTTACTGAAAGGCGATTTTGATATTTACAAGAATACCTTAAGATTATTTATAGTAAATAAAACGAAGTGTGGTGGTAAACTTTGATTTTTTAAGTCTTATTAAATATGGCCCGTGGTCTCAAAAGAGGTGAAAATAATAAAGTAATGAGAACTTTCATGTATAAAATCACTTCTTCTTCTTTTTGGATTTCTTTTTTTTCTTAGATGAAGCGGCTTTAGCCTGTGCTGCCAATCTCTGTGCTTCCTCGGTTTCTTGCCTTTGTTTTGCTTCCTCATCTTTTTGTACTCGAATTTTTTCTAACTCCATACGCCTAGTTTCTGCCCTTTCTTTTTTCTGGTTCTCAATCCATAACTGCTTCTCTTGATTCTTTTTCTCAATCATTAGTTTTTCTTGTCTCTTTTGTTCGAGATCTTTCTTTTCTTGAAAGATTCTTTCGTCCTCTTGAAGTTTTTGCTGTCGTAACTCACGATTCTTTTGCAGTCTCAATCGGATCCCCTGAATTTGAGTTTGTCCCCAATCATTATATAATAAGTCAAAACATCTTAATGATTCATTTTGCTTCAAACTATCTGCCAACATTTTGCATCCATCGCTATTGATATGACAACGCCAGATACTCATATGTGTCAATGTTTTATTATTTTCGAACATTTTAGCAAGAGCTTCTATTCCAGTTTTTCCACTATTATTACTATGAGTTAATGGGTTGGATTCGAGACTTATGAACTTCACCGAGGTATTACGTTGTAGAGATTCCGCCAGTGCCAAACAAGTTTTATCGCCACATTGATTCCCACCCAATTCTAACTTTTTTATAGATCTATTCTTTCGTAAGGCACGACAAATGTAGGATCCTGATAAATCTGATAAATTCATATTGCTCACATCCAAGGTTTGAATACTAGAGTTCTGCCAAATAGCTTTTGCTAGCGATCTAACAGTGATGTTATTTACCTCTATCCTTATGTGCAAATCACATCGATTATTTTTGATATTCTCCAATTCTGTCTTTAAAGTTGGATTTCTTTCCATTTGAGTCCGTTCTTCCTCCATTTGTGTATCCATTGTCAATCTTCGTTGTTGAATGATAGCCTGTTTAGCTTCATATTCCCTGGCTTCTCTCTTTTCTCTCCTTTTAGATTCCACGTAACTTTCATGCTCTTTGTCAAATTCTGCTTGCAAGACTTTTGCATCATCTTCAAAAAACCCTCTTGGATGGAGTCCTCGTCGTTCCATTTCCGCTAGTAAATCGTTGAGTAGCAGAGCACTTGCATCTAGTTTATGGACGATAGTATCATCTTCTAAATCTTTATTGTTTAAGAAATCTTCTACATGTTTTTCATCCTCCCTGTCAAGTAAGTCTTCAAACTCGGAAAATAATCGTTCATCAAGAAGAGTCATTTTAATTTGGAACCTCTCTTTTGATACAAGGACGAAAAAGCTAATGAAGGGAAACAATTAGTATTAGGTTTTATTATAAAAACATTCAATGCTTTTATAGAAGAGTTAATTGTTATTTTTGTTTTGATTGCAAATTCAAATTCAGATTCAGATTCAAAATTTGAAATGAGAAATAACAATAAAATGATTACTAAAATTTAGTTTTTACAATCCAGAGGTATCCACACATATGCAGAGTCAACATCTCAAAACGGGAGAGCAAAGAAAAAAAGGAAGTTAATTGGACTCAATAAGTTTCCAGTCCAGAAGCATACCACAGGCCTCCCAACATCTGTGATCTTCTGATTCTCTAAAATAATCAGCGTACAAGCTGCACATTCCCCTACGAGCCAAATGTTGACACCATGACGGAAGAGCTTCACGAGGTTTTGTGATGGTGACATCGTAATATCCGCTCATGATCGTTTGGGGCCCTATGACCGCGTCCTCCTCTTCCTCTGTCTTTTTTCTACTCTTAGGAGAATGGTGAGCATCTCGTAAACGTGCAGCTTTGACTGTAGCATCTTTGTGAAATAGTGCAGCTGGATAAATTGTATAATCAAACAAGGCTTTTTCGATATCTTCTTGTCCTTTGAGCTGTTTTCGTTCCCTTACACGCTCCCTATCCTTCTCTAATTGGTTGCCCTTAGAATATCCTGGACGACGTTTTGATTCATGTTTTTTGCCCAAGGCTGTATTTGGTAAGAAGTTAATCAAATGTGATTCCAAGTCGCCCAAAGGGATTACAGCCTGTGGTGCTGGTCCGCAATCTTTTTGTTGAGAGGTTCCTGTATAATGAGATTTTTGGTATTGGCAGACATGTTGGGAGACCAAAGTTTTTCGTTGACTTTCTGTCAACATCCAGATGAAATTGGATCCTCCACGGATTAGGGATGGTGTTACTTCATTTGCATATATTTCGGGGGTGGTTGGCATCTGCTCTTCTGTCATGGTGATCCACCATTGTCCGCATTCTTCCGGGGTACTGGATGACAATCTACGAGACGATGCATCCGCTCCTACTTCATTCGATACTGTGGCATCATTTTTTTGGTTTGATTGGTGACAAGCTCCACTAGCTCCGTTCCAACTGCTCAAGCTATTTGGAATCCAAGTCATATCATAGGAGTCTTTTGACACTTCCCATGCAGCAGGATGAAAGAAATCTCCGTGCATACGCCATTTAGCAACCTTGTTATTTTCCTCCGAAACATAGGAGACACGGACAAAGGAGGGTATCAATAAATTGCTTAGAGGTTTCTGAGAAGTAGTGAAAGAGGAGGAAGATTTAGAAGCGGGTTGTGGAGAAGCTGCTGCCGCAACTAAGTCGGCACTGGATTGGAGGTAAGAATTGATAGAACGGAGAGTAACTAAGCTAGACCATTTCATGGCGATGTATAGGTCGTGATCGTCAGTACTAATCAAGTCAGGATGTGTTGTTTTGTGATTGGGATCAAAATTGGTAATTGTTTCTTGATTGCCTTTGGAACTGAGATAAGGTGGAGCCAGGATAAGATCTTGCATTCTCTGTTCCATGAATCCACTCTTTAAATCATGACAAGTATCGGCTGTGTCAGCGCTAGCAACTACAACAACCTGTACTGGGCTTGGATGTGAGTCTAATGCTGCATTCGTATCGGAAGCACTCTCAGTTGCTGCGGTATCACTGGAAGCAGTCGAAGCCTTACCACCACAATTGGGAAGCATAGAATCCATCCAATCAGTCCATATTCCAGGAATCGGCTCGCAAACAAGCACTTGTAATCTCACTGCCATCAGGCCAGTTTGACACATAGTATCCATCTCCTTTAAGTTCCTTTCCAAATGCATCGCAGCCGTGGCTTGTTCGCTCTGCCACTTAGGGGGGCCTGCTTCTTTATGTGGAGGTTGTGATTCCCACAAAATGGTAGATCCTTTCCCTGCACCAACTGTATTCAAGACAAACAAAGCCCGACAACGATCCATTGTATCACCTTGAGACGTGTCCTCCGATCCAAACCAGTCGTACCAAATAGATCCAATGCCCCCAATCTTGGGTCTTATAGGAGCCCCCATAGAGAGACAGTTACGAGTTAAACGATTGTGTGAAATTTGATCTGTAGAGGAATTCAAAAAGAAGCGGTTATGATCCTCTGATCCTCCCATAATATCTATGAATCGAGCTGATGTGACTCCACTATCATCTCTCCCCTCGAAGGAATCTGCTTTTCCTCTTGATTTAGAATAACGGTAGTAATATTTTTGAAGAGGTCCTGCGTACTCAAACCAATACTTCACTTCTTCGGGAGGAGTATCTTCAAATAGTTTTTCACGCGTGCGAAGCTCATCAAGAATAGGTGAGACTATGGATTTATCAAAGGAATTTTGTGTTGGGTCTGTTTGGGCTAAAGAGCGACGTTGTTGAGATAAAATGTCTGCTGGAAGGGAAGATGAATAGGTTGATCGAGTTGTGGAGACGGCATTGGTAAACAATGCAATTGCTACCAGAAGTTTGCAACCAGATTTTATTTGGCTAGATATTGGCGTCTCTTCGCTTTCCTTGTTCAAGTGTATAGATTCATCTGTAGATTGTGAGTATGCATCTTGATCTTGTTCATTCATGGAAGCAGTCATGGTTCGTTCTTTGCAAAAAAAAGATTCTTATTCTTCGAATCAATTAGTTTGGTATTTCTGTTGGATTGATATTTGATAAAAATGCTTGTCCAGAAATGTGATGTATTTGCTCAGAGTTTTGAAGTGATCTTTCAATAGCTTTTTATGTCATAAATTGGAGAGGAGAGTCAAAATCTTCTTGTATATTCAACAGACTTATTACTAACAGTAGAAACGCTATCCGTTTGAGCCGCACCCTTTCGTTGTGTTATCTTTTTTTATTTCTGATTAATTCTATCTCATACTTAAATTAGTTTTGATATATGTGCTTCTTTCCAAAATAAAGATAAATTTGATACATGTTACCTAAGTAAAATTTTGTTTATAGAATAAATTCGTTAATTAAAAGAATATGGAACGTAACAATGATCATAGAATTCTGTGACTAACATATACACATGAGAATCCAGTCGTTTTAAATCAAATCACCTATCAACTTATTTAAAGAGACCCAATGGAAATTCATAGTAACAAGCGAATTTTGACAAATGAAATGACTTTCGATGGGGGAAACGCAATGATTTGAATGTTAATTTGCTTGGAACAACTTCCATCACGACTCGGTAACAAAATATCCATCATCTCGGTGAAGACGTCCATTTTCTCTCAATTTGGACATGAGTTTAAATTGAATGTCGTGATTCTTTTTTTTTTTTTTCACTGGAAGCATTCCAAAGCCATAACTCTGCTGAGACTGTGCAAAAAATGGTGGAGAAGCAAAACAATTTCAAACGATGATGGGGGGGTAATGAAAAACAATTAGAGTATTTTTTAAGAATGGTGGAAATCAATGAACGCTCACTATTCATTACTGAAGTGACAACGAACATTAAAGCAATTTTATTTATTTGGATTTTATTTGCAAACACTGCTGTGGGAGAAAAACTACGTGAAAGATGTTTTTCATGTGCCGCGCCAAAAAAACACTCATGCTGTAGGATCCTCATCAAACTGTCATACGTTCGATTTACTTAGAAAATCTTGAAAAATTACTATCCAGATTAAAATGTTAAAAATATTTTATTTAATGTTGTCGTTCTCGTAATTAGAATTATTGGGAGAGACCAGATGAATTCCTATTGAATACTTCATTCGCACCTGAGTAAAAGCTCGTTTTATATTGACATGTATTGATCAACTTGCTAATGTCACATTCATAACAACACTTATAAATTCAAAGGGAAAAGCTAATATTCCCAATAACTCAAAATAGATAATCAACAATCGATACATAGAAACAATATGGTATCGGAGGGAGCGCGAGGTAAGAAATGAGCGGCAAGATATTCATTTTTGGAACTTTTCAAGATGATCGCCAAGCTAACTTTATATCCTTATTGAATATTAGGAAGCGGTAGACGACGGAGAGCAAAGTTTGATCCATATTCATGGGCCAATTCAACACCATCGAAACGAACTAATGTCCTACTTTTAGGTGTTTCATAGTAAGTCAAATATCTCTCACATATTTATCCATCCAAGGAACCTATCTATTCAAAGATGGTTCTAACATTCAAATCTTTTCTTTTTTTTCCTGTTAGTCCTTGCGTCAAATCTCAAATAAAAGCGGCGGAATTATCATCTTATGTAAAACTACTTCATCCACAAGAATGCGTTGAACAAGCAGTAGAATTAGTTCGACGCAACGTCTTAACTGAAATGGACGGTCGTGACTTGGCTCGGTGCCTTGCTATGGAAGCCTCCAATCAAACACATGCCTACACTATTTCTATGGAGCATGGTGCTGTTTACGGACCGCGCCATTTAACCGCCAATTTCAATCGACATTCCGTATGCCGAGAAATGAAAAAAGCATGGAGTTCCAAGATTAAATTTAGGCAAATTATTCTTGATTATTTCTGGATTCCCACAGGATCGTGGGCTATGACACATTGGACCCGATCATTTTTTACTACTACGCTCCCCAATTTTGTCACAGAAAATGTATTTGACACTTCATCTGGGGAGGGAGTTGTCTTTCTTCCGTTTTGTGTACATTGTATTGCTCAAGTTGTGGCGGCACAAAATGTGCTAGCAAAATATTATGATATTTCCTTTCTACATCAACACGAACTATCAGAAAATGCATTATGGCAAGCTACTTCATCAATAAGTCCTAATGCCATGCAGCTATGGTTAGGCAAAACCATAAATCAGGAGGAGTTTTATTGCACCTTTGGATTGAAAGATGTCTTGAACGGAGTAATGGATGATGCTTACGTTAGAAAAGAAGACTTATTAGAAATATTAAGTGGAATTGAAAATTTTGATGAGGTTAGGATGATAAAAATGAAAGTTCGCACGTCATCGTCAAGGACGGTTTATAACGAAGAAAAGAAAGAAGATGATAATGGCCCATACATTCGAAAGGGTCCATTTATTGGCTTAAAAGAACATACAGTCCGTGGAATATACCAAGTAAGCCCAATAAAGAAGACTCCAAAAATGAAAATCATCCGAGATGATCAAGATGAACAACCATTGTGTTCACCACCACTAAGTAGAGGCAAACGCAAACCAAACGCTAGTAAAAAAGATTATCCCAAAGCACTAGGTGTAAAAAAAAAGAAACGAGTTGAGCGTAAAGTGAAACTCCAACCGAGATTGTCGACTACAGCTACGATTTCAAAGCCCAAGGTTGAAAAAACTTGTGAAAAGAATAGAAAAATGATGGAAAATTGCAACCAAAAGGTTGTTACGAACATTGGCGAACCATCAATGCCACTTAAAAATCAACGAGAAGCTCTGGATACTAATAATGACGAAAGCGCTACCACTGAAAGCACTGAATTCACCCTGCCAAGTCAATCTGAATCAAATCACCCCCCCAAAAAAGTTGGTAAGGAAACGACTTCATCTAATTGTAAACCGAAAAAAGATTCTAAAGCTTCGAAACAAAAATGTAGCGATGAAGTATTTTATGTTGAATCTCCAAAGATTTCAACACATCGTCCAAAACTGTGGTATGGATTTGTAAGTAACGAGTCGTCTCCTACTAATGAGACGCAAAAGCAACAAGAAGTAGAACCAGAAACTAAAGCAAATATTAGAAAGAGAATACGATCAATCGTAAAAAATGCGAATTTGGATGCTCCTCATCCACGCGATTTTTTAGCTCCGAAACTTTTTAAAAATATTCAAGAAAGAATTCCTCATGATATGAGAAACACTAAAAGCAGTAAACCAGATGAAAATGAAGATTCTAGATTTGATTCCACCGATGTTGTGAACGAATTAGCTGGACTCTTGCTTGATTTCCAAAGTTCAAAGTCATATGAACGAAATCATAAAGAGAAAGAAATAAATGAAAATAAACTCAAGGAAAAGAGAAAAAATCGTTTTCCAGAAGAAAATGATAAACTTCAAAGTGATACAAACAAGGAAACTTTTGTTAATGATATGGCACCAGATTGCTATGTAATTGGTGTGTCATCACCAACTGAAAAAAAGAATAATTGCAAAATCTTAGGCGACCAAAACAAATTGAATGAATCTTATTTAAGGCATCAAAATGATGCCGAATCTTTGAAGACCACAAACAAAAAAGCAATAAACGTCTCCGATGAAAATCCAGATTGTTGCATTGTAAAAGTATCAAGATACATTGAAGAGAGAAGGCAACCATTGAAGAAAAGGAGCAAATGCGCACATCTTCTCGGAAAAAGTGAAAATTGGAATAGCAATATGATACCAGAGACAGGAAGGATTCAGATACGCGCCGTTAAACAAAATAAATGTTCCAATTCAGATACAAGAACTAGAATGAAGCAAGTGAAAAATAATGATACAATTCAATGTGCTGCTGTAAACTCACAAAAGTCATTATCAGTACATGTTAAGAAGAGAAAAAAGGCGTTGAAGAACGGTAAACCTGTTCCAGTTAAAGATTCGTCACTACCTGCTTTGGAAAAATTGTGTGACTGTTGTAAATTGCAAAATATTACAAACAGATCTCTCGCAAATAGAAACTTATCCAACATGTCACAAGTACCACCTCCTGTTCAAAAAATAAATCCACCTATAAAATCACTGCTAGGCCCAAAAGGCATTTGCGCAGTTTCTTCCTCAAAGATTCCTACAAAAGGAAAAAAACTCCCTAGTACGAAAAAAGTCAACAAAAAGTGTAAGAGTAAAGCACAAAAACAAGATTTTCGCTTTTCTCCAGCTGCAAGCAAGTACAAGGATATAATACCTGAGTTACGAGTTGAGCTTAGTGAAACATTCGCTAGGAGTCGCATTCCTAACTCAGAGACGTTACCAGTAAGGTTAGAGGATAGTATACAGCAAATGAATACTTCCAACGAAAATACATTATTACGCTCCTTAGGTCCTGGAAATTGTGCAGGTGCTTTTAATAATATTCAACAAGAGCCGTGTAACAGTTTTGGTTTTGATTCGTCATTGAATTCTTCCATCTCACGAGCTCTTTTCCTAAACAGTGTCAAAGATACTCTTTTCGTGGAACAGCGCATGAATGCACCTCAAAGAATAGGTCAGAATTTTGTTTTAAAGAATAGAATGCCTTCATCTCACATTGATAATAGTCTCGTTAGTATCTATTCTCCTCAAGCAAATTCTCTCCTCAATCCAAACACAAACATCACTTCTCAAAATCTTTTGCCTCGACAGCGCATATCAGATATATCAAATTCATGTTTTAGCTTAAATCAGTCAACAGGTTTTATCTTCGCTAAGCCGTTCAATCAGTTTTAATTTCAAATTAATATGGAAGTATGATACGTTATGTTCTTTTGTATAAGAAAGTCAAACATTGATCTTTGTGATTGCAAAAATAATTTTTTCGTTTCTCTAGGGGTACGTATGTTAATAAATTGTATCGTTGATTATGAAAGTAATTAAATATTATGTGTTTGTTGATATTGTTATGACCGAAGGGAAAAATAATTCTGTTCTCTCTCTCAAGTGATAACATTAATAAATTCTGCTAATGATCAACGTGGGCTCCCTGTAACAATGATGATGTTCATTGAAATAGGCAACAAGCTGTTCGTATAGACTATTCCAAGCTCTCACTTCGCGAGGGCTCGGATTCAAATTCCGCTCAAAACCTTTTAGAATCTGATCTTTTCGCACGGATTCGCCAAGTGAAACCTATATTATTAAGTAATCGAATACGTTCCACACTGAGTTGGGGCATAGCTTCACCTTCACGCCTCAGGTCATAATATCGCCTTTGCATACAAACCCATCTTGCAAGTCTTTGATTTTCATCTTTCTTACTCAAATCACAGTGACCGTATTTTGTTTTAAAAGCCCAGAGTTCGTGGAATCTTTCTAACCATAGCAAATCTTTCTGAGAACGTTCAACATAAACCCAATCAAATCCAATTTCGTTCAAACGTTGCATTTTTACTTTGGTCATGGTGGAGGAAAGATTTGCTTTCTTTTTTTTGTATTGAGTGCGTTGGGTTGCGATCCATCTTAGGAGCCCTTTATTGTTATGTTCACGTGGTATAAAACAATGATGATGTGTCTTGAAATAGGCAACAAGCTGTTCGTATCGTCTATTCCAACATTTCACTTCGCGAGGGTTCGAGTCCGGATGCAGCATCCACTCAAAACCTATTTTTTCGAGTGTATCGACGCGTTCTTTTGAAATTTTTCTGTCCCAATCGTGATAATCCTTGCGTTGTTCGTCAACCCAAGTTCCCAACTCATGGTTACGCCAGTAATTTTTGGGTACATTGCAATTTCCGTTGTCCGTTTTATAATCAAGAAGCTCCTTGAATCGCTTCTTCCACTGCGGCTTATCGATTTCACTTTCTTGGATTTCATTATTGATCACACTTTTACTGTTCCCCTGGCTTTGCTGATCTGTATTGCTTTCAGTATGATTTATTTCCGCAGTTTCGTTTTGTTTCTCATTCAAGTTCGTTTGTTCATGTGTAAGATTAGTCTCGGATGATCGACTGTGTTGCTGCCACTTCAATTCCCACCATTCATCGCATAAAACGTAATACTTCATTTGATTCGCTACATTCCAATCTTTTTGTAATGCTAACCCAGCAAGTTCAATTTGTCTGGCTGTCATGTCAGTTGGTATCGTAATGAGATATCAAGATTGTTGCTTATCACTTAAGGGTGAACCTGAAGGAACTCTATATCTGTGCAAATGACGTTGATTATTTTATTCTTATTTTGAGTGTCATTCCACACGAACGAAAAATAGGGAGAGAAAAAAGTATTAGTTTAGTGTCAAATAAGTGTTGCGATATATGATGTCGTATGTTAAGGTTAAGGTATGTTATAATTTTACGTGTGAAACTTAGCTACGCGCTGAGACGGATCCTAGTACTTCACGCCCTGCCAATAAAAATCCTTGCTTCCCCGTGGAAAAGTGGGCCTTGTGGTACATGATTTTACTCACTCCATAGTGCCTAATGGAAAAGTATGTTTCTTTGTTTGTTTGTTTCTGATACCGTTTTGCAGTGTTTCCTCCGGCAGTAGACTGTAGTAAGTAGGGCCAGAGTTTCACGATTTCGCCGTACTTTCTTGCCGTTTTACATGTCACATGTAGAGATGGTCTACGGCTGGGGAAACAAAAGTTGCTTTTTTGGTAGGATTGTACATAATCTAGTAATGTGCGTCGCGCTGCCCTAAGTATTTTTTTATTACTTTTGTTTAGTTTTTTGTTCTCCCTTCCAGAGGGAAA
>Ga0209092_10002418_pt1 | contig 17172 bp, 4 predicted proteins | sample FraStrMetagenome_FD_187446 | JGI IMG/M metagenome (GOLD analysis project Ga0209092, IMG submission 187446) | Marine eukaryotic phytoplankton communities from Arctic Ocean - Fram Strait ARC3M Metagenome (SPAdes) (version 2) | ecosystem: Environmental > Aquatic > Marine > Oceanic | place: Fram...
AACTCGACCTTCGGTCTCATTAAGAATAAATAATCGTCAAGTACTGGGATCTACGAGCCCCCACTCTAATTTTGCAAAACCGGAGAGTTAAGAATATATTTCGCAACTAGTAGAAGAAATAACTATTCTAAGTGTTTTTAATTTCTCGCGTTTTCAAAGGAAATACAACGAGTGTGTGCCTAAGTAATTTTTTTAAACAAAAAGATCGAAGGAAATACAACGAGTGTGTGCCTAAGTAATTTTTTTTAACAAAAAGATCGAAGGAAATACAAAGAGTGTGTGCCTAAGTAATGTTTTTTACAAGGTTGTACAAGTTAGATTTTGTACAACGAGTGATTATGGGACAGCTGATGGAGAACTATACCACTACACCTCGTTTCTATTCCGAATCTTCGGTTATGCTCATTATTTCCCTCAGAAAGTGGACCAAAAATGCTGTGACCGAGGATGAGATAAGGTATTTTCTTTTCTTACCTCGGCGGAGCCTCGGTAAGAAAAAAAATACCTTATCTCATCCTCGGTCACAGCATTTTTGGTCCACTTTCTGAGGGAAATAATGAGCATAACCGAAGATTCGGACGTCCTCGAGCAAGCTGAGGTAAAATACCGAAATACTACGACCTTTTTGCTCTCGTACGTAGAAACTCGATGTCGTACCTTACGTAGGCACCAAGAAATAGCTGCAGTAGCATAAATGGAGTTATTGATGGAGATAAGACCGCCGTCCGTGGCTATGATGAGGGGGCTGCTGGAATTGATTATTCGTTTTAGTGTATTATTATATACATTAGAAAAGAAAAAGAAAAGAACTCATTGATTATATTATTTAAATATGCCCGTTGTAGGCTTTTTAAGGCCGCTCCAAACGAAGGCGGCCCGCGGCAGATGAAATCCACGGCTAAATCTATACGTTTAATCGTACACGGAAGTAGTAAGTAGATGAAAGGAACACAGCGTTATGACAAAATTGTTTTCACAATTTTCTAGTACGTTGCGTCAGGCGTTTCGTCTCTATTCCTTTTTTTTTTTTTTTTTCCGACTTGCATGAATTTCGATGTTCTTCCGCTTCGGACGAAAAAGACGAGAAGCTGGACCTGGAAGCGTTAGGATCTTCTGTCGGGTACGGGCGTGAGCGATTTTAATTTTTTTCCGGCGAGATAATGACAGGCGGCGGTGCATATTTTTCTGTCGCTGCTTCATTCTTCGTGTGTTTGTGAGGAAACGATGCATCAGGTTTGCAGAGTATACTTCATCCCTAAGCTTAGCATCGTTACGAGAATCAGTAGCAATAGCGATGTCTTCAAGCCAGGCTCGTTTCACTGCTGTTGGTTTATTGAGGATGTCCGTTAGAGGGCGTGCAAATAAGTGACGATCTCGAGATAAGAGACTATCGGAAGATTCAGTATTATGCCATTTTCGGATATCAAAATTAAGATTGTGGTGCTCTCGTGTAGTTTTACTCTTTTTCTCCTTATCGTGGACGACCTTGTTTCGGATTTTCCACTGTTCTTCGAATATGTAAGTCCATACTTTCTGAATAAAAATAGCAGACCAGGTTGTGCCTTTCATTTTCGAATTGACTTGTTGATAATGCGTGTCCATATAGGAAGTGAAGGATTGGTGAAGGCGACCTTCCATCAAATGATGCCATCCCAGTGCGAGTTGGGATTGAACTGGTTCTATCGATGAGGATTCAGGGAGTTTTGCTGATGATACCCACAGCGATATGTTGGAAATAATCTCATTATGCAGTGTCTGCTCTGTATGAACACTCTCAAGCCAGTTTGAGAGGCTTTGGATCGACTTCCCCATTATTTTCCGGCTTTCCGTATGTGGGCATCGGCATATATGGGAACAAGTTTCTAATGGGACATCACATCTCGGGCAAAAAGATTCCCTCCATGTCTGTCTAGACTCCATCGTCTTTCCTACTGGTAGGGTGTGTGTGACCGTTTTACTGATACGAATAAGAGTTGAGGTGGCCATGATTTTGGATGCTTTGGAGAGGGAATTCCAGTCCACGGAGTCAAATTGAGCCGGGCTCCATTGGTATTTCGGTATTAGCACGTTTCTGGCTTGCCTATCATAGTATTCGTCCTTGATGGTGGACAAGAAAGAGTTATATATCTTGTTTTTATTCATCCATAAGCTTAGGCCTTCCTGGTTGAACGTAACTGGAAAGGTCGTGCTCATTGTTTCCCTGTAAGCCTTGGCGATGAGATCGCAAGATTTATTGAGAAGTTCTGTGCGGGTGAGCTCATGATCGGGTTTATGCTTATCGGCATGTCCTTGGACATATTCATATTTTGTGCTTGATTCGATGTCATCACGGATTGCAAGTAGAGATCGGGCAACGTCGAAATGAGGATTGTTTGCGTTGATGTGCATGTAGGATGACGGCACTTGTAATGCTGAATCACTGTCGCACGATACTGTTATATTCATTTTTGTTTTAAAGTATAATTCGAATTGTTGAATGAATACAAAGCCTACATATATCCCCATTAATTCACATCTATACGGGTCGTTGTTCTGGAGCTTTGCATGAGGATTTGAAGGAACAGGACAGACTACAATTAACTGCGCAGATTGATCGAACGGCTCAAAGATAATGCATGCTGCTCCGAGATAATCTTTATATGAGCCATCAGAAACCATCCGGAGGGGCTTGGAAATAATTGATTGTATTGCGCCAATATCGTAGCAGTGAAGATTTCCTTGTGCATACATCCATTGGTCTATCTTTATTCTTTCCAGGATCTGTGGTGAATGTGGGTATGTGCATATAGAGGGTAGGTATGGGCGGTCAGAGCACCATCCGTCAGAGCGTACTGTTGAATATCGAGATATGTTTTCGTTACATATAGTAGCTCTGTCCATTATGGATACATTCACTTCAGAGGGACTCAATACAGACTGGAGCTCGAATGGTGTAGTACCAATGCGATTGTTGGCAGAAGTCCTAGTATAACATCTATAATGGCCTGGCAATGATTTATATAATTTCTGTGTGGTTCTATCGAAATACCATAACCAGGTTTGAGTGGGAGCGTTGATCCAATATGATAGTGGTTGTGAGAGTGTCCGTTCAGATGTTCCATTACAGAATACTAGTTTTAGACTTTTCCGCCATATGTCCCAATAAGTCTCTGTCGGGCGACGAATCCTTTCCCATTTCTCTGTGCTGATTCGAGATCCATCGGTCCGACCAGCGTATGCTTTGCTTGTGATATGGACTCCTGAGCCGTCAACTATGTCAGATATCGTCCACGCTTGGAGGTAGATGCGGCACCGGTTTAGCTTTCTTAATTCTTCAGAAGTGATGGTAGGACAATTAGCAAATGTTTCCATGATAAATGAGTCCTGCAGGCGAAGAAGTTTTCGTTTTTTCCGCCAACCCTTTATCTGCATGTCTTTCTGGGTAGAGATGAATTTCCATTGCGTCATTATCCAGGAGTGGTCGCACATGTGACTAAATCGATGGTAAGGGAAATTGTATACTATATCTGACAGTCCTAACATTTTTTGAAGAGCCTCCAAACCTAATTGTAATTGGTCCCATACCACGGAGGTACTATAGGAAAATGAAATTAGTTCTCTGAGTTTTGATGACTCTTGCTCTATATATAAGTCAGGCAGCTGGAGGCCTTGATACTTATACGGGAGATGTCTGTATTGTATGGGAAAGGTACGGACTATCCCACATTTGGGAAGAGAACCCCAATAGAGTCTATCAGATATTGACTGTAGATCTTTCTTGTCGACCGTGAGAGTGGGTAGTGGGTACATTAGTTTCCTGTGTATTTTGGACATAAGGGCTTGGAGGTTTAGTGCTGGAGGAAGTTTGCTTGCTTTTATTATTTGATTCCAGTTATCGACTTCTTTGATCATTTCGTTGACTTGTTCATCATCTTTTCCAGTAGCCGCTTGCTTTATACCCAGATACGACCGTGGGAATTTCTTATCGTAGCGGTGGATTGTTCGGACTTGACCATCTTCGTCTTGTAGGAATAGGTTACCCGGATTCTGATGCATTTGAAGTGGTGTATTCGATTTTCGGTCGAAGTTTATGAGGGTCCATGCACATTTGGTAGATCGCATAATGCCGCCTGTTACGTGAAGAAGTTCTTTCCATGTGTTTAGGGCTAGTTGAGCTTTGTTTATTAGTGCTTCAATATCATCTCCGTTATCAGTTATAAATAATTCAGTATCGTCCACAAACGCCAGTAGTGCAAGGAGGATTTCTTCATCATTCATAGGGGAGTGAAAGGTTGCAAAGAGGCCTCGTTTTTTCATCATTTCTATCATCACAGTGCTGACGGCTGTCCAGTATGGAGCAGCTCCAGTATTTCCTTGGCCAGCGCCCTGCAGATTGCGTCCCTGGAAGAAGGTCGAGGAATCGCCAAATGCAGTACGGGTATGGTGTCGGGCATTTTGAAGTGGATACAGCAGTGTTTCAATTACTTGGGGAGCTATTCCCCATTTGATGCATATGAGGGAAATGAACTTGTGAAGCATTCTGTCGTAGCAGTTAGCTGCGTCAGTTGAAATAATTGCAAGGGGTTTGCGGAGTAGTCTAGCGTTATCCATGGCCAGTTTCTTAGTTAAAGCACCATCTGTGGCTTTTCGCCCTTTTCGGCCACCGATGTGCTCCCGTGGCAGTATTTGGCTGGATTCGGCATTTTTCATCATCTTCTTCGCAATCACTAGTTTGCCTATTGTATTCCAATCGGCTTCGGAGATAATAATGGAACGTATATTGGTGACTTTTATGTTGTCCGGCTTTTTAAAGGCCATTATATCTATCATGGTGTTCCAGCGATGGTAAGCGTACCCAGTTATTAGAGGCAGATTCATTGATACTTCGAGTATTTTGAGTAGTTTTGGATCCTGAGTCATGGCTTTATAGACGCCATTGTATCGACCTGATGGAGCAGAAGATTTGTGTTCTTTGACTATTCTCCATGTCTGCTTTATTTCGTCAGCGGTGATTCGGATAGGTATCCTGGGTATTCTCTCGTCGAATTTGGTATATTCTAGCATGTCCTTGGCGTATGAAGTTAGAGATGTTGGTAAGTCTTCTTTGCCTTCCTGAAAGCTGCGTGCGAACGTGGTTTGGCTGAAATTTCCGAATAATGAGTGTAATGGCTCCCTCATTAGGGGGGTTGAACTCGTTTCGCTGTATTTATTTTTTGTGTCATTCTGGCAAGCTTTTAGTACCATATGTGGACGATGTGCTTCTTTCCAGGTCCCGCCCTCTTCGTATTGGACTCTGTCTACTTGTTTAGAGGTACTTCCTTTTTTTGGGAAGTATTTCCTGGTGATCATGGTTTGCTCCCTCTGTTGTTCCATGTGGATGATGCGTTGGAGAACCTTAACTTTGTCTTCATTAGATGCTGCTGCATTAGCAGCTGCTAATTCCTCATTGAAGCGAGATCTGCCTTCGCGAGCCTGTTGTCGTGTTAGGGACTTGTATTGGGCCTCAGCAGTTTTTAGGCGATGATTGACCTCTTCTAGTGGGAGTGAGAATGGGTTTTGAATTAACAATCTTTTTGCTAGTCTTCGGATAGTTTTACATGATATTTTTTGGCCGAGCTTCCTTTTCCTGACTAAGAGCCACACTCGTCGAGTATCGCGGAGATTGGCAAACATACTGGAGTAGGGAATGTTGCCCATGCATAGTTTTCTGGATTTCTTCTTCCCTAACGCGATAGCACGGCCGAGCTGTTCATCAAATTTTTCCATCTTGCCTATAAATTCCTTTGTGGGGTGTTGAGTAGCTGTCTGGAGTAGGGACTCGGCTGAATCTAATAGACCGTTGGCTTCTAGATGCTTTAAGGTGTATTTCTTGAATCGTGTCACGATTCTGGAGTCATGAAGCTGTAGTCTTTTCATTGGGGGTGAGACTATCATGAACATATACGTGCCGAAGAAGCTGTCTGAAGTGATGTCTACAAACATATTACGGTGGTCGCCATGCACACCGCATCCTTTGGGTAGTATTCCAGCTCTCGTTGCCTCTAGTGCAGGGGTGGCATAAATGGCCGAGATTGGTTTGCTTCCTCTATGGTGGGTAGCAGGAAGGTTATTGCCGTTGAGTGTACTGATCACGTTGTGCATTCCTAGGTCCAACATTGACTTCGTAAAGGATCCCGTCTGTACATTCTGATTCGCGTCTAACATCAATACAACATTTTTTCCTTCTATCTGAGTTTCTAATTCTTTGATTATGGACTCATCAAAAAAATCCCTGGGTTCAATAGGTAGTTTCTGTTTTAGTAAATAGCGCTTTTGCTGATGGTAGACTGTAGTACGCTCACTATCTGATGCTGGTTTGCCTCCAGGTCGGTATGCAGTATAGACTCTGGTGGCGTGATCGTTTTTACCTCTAAACTCCATCCATGACCACCGTCCTAGTCCAGATTGATCGACTCCATGAGAATAGTGTCGATACGCTGCTTGGCCTACTGTTGCCATACAAGTACCACCACGTTGGGTTTTGCCTAGGTTGGCATGTGTGTTATGCGACGTAACTTGTTTGAAATACTTCCACTTTTGGCGTAGTCGAGAGTATAAAGTTGCTGAGTTATGAAGCATTTTCCAATGTAGGTTTGTTTCTGATAGGCCGAAGATATCGCATTTGCTCTTATAACGTAGGAAATGGAGGCTGTCGTCTGATTTGTGGGAGAAGGGGTCGATGCCTAGGCCGCATGGGTTGGTGAACCAGAGGCGGACACAGTCTTTCGGTTTACTGGTATGGGTCGACCCATAGGTGGTCTCACTCTGGTCAGGTTCATTTGGTTCGAAAGTGTTCACCATATAATTGAAGATTTTATTTGATTGTGGTTGTTGGTTGTGACGAACTTTTTGTCTTTTGTTTCGGGTTTGTTTTTTATTAATATTACACTTAGTTTTTTGACTAATGACATTTGACACAGATGTTGATACAGTTTCATCTAAATTTTTCATATTAGAGGATGAATAATTATCTAAATTGTTTAGTATCAGATCAATTTAGACTTCACTATGGGCTATGCTCCAGCAGCCGCTTTATGAGAATTCGTCTTGTTTGATTCGTCATAAGCAGCCGTATTGGGTTGGGATGAAGATTGGGGGGTATGTGAACTTTGGTTTAATAATGCTAATTGATCGGTGATGGCGTTGGAAATGCTTGCATTGGTTACATTTGATGTATTGGCTTTATCTTTTGAAGACGCTTTCTTCTCCAAGGTTCTTTGATGGTGGGCATTGATCCTTTGAAGGATATCTTGCGAAGAGAGTTTAGAATGGTTTGGGTCGGATCCATCAGCACAAGACTCAGTGTCATAGTGATGAATAGAGTTGCTCGAGAACGAAATCATGGATGATGAAGCTGGGTGGGTACTAGCTGTATCATCGTCTCCAGTGAGATTATATAGTTTTTCCCCGCCTAGAAGTTTTATGTTATCCATGTCGACGGCAATGTAATCGGGATCAGCATCTGGAATTAGGAACTCAAAGCTATCATCGTCGAGATCCGCTTGGATTTCCGCATCGAAGTCTTTTTGCTCCTGGGTAAGAAAAGTTTGGGTCTTTGGATCATATTCTGTTTCCTCTGCTAGGGTAATGGCCTCGATATTGAAGATTCGATTTAGGGATGCACTTGGGTATAGATGTGCGACATATGCAGACAAATTTTTGATGAACCCTCCAGCTTTAGATGATTTGTCTGGTCTGAAGACTGCTATATGAACTGAAGGATCATTCCATTTTGGGTCGAAAGAGGCGAAGATGCGTTTATTATCTGATGCGTCCCTAATATTGTTGACTACGTCACGGACCGTCATTTTTGATTCGCCAATAGGCTTGTCTAGATTGATGACCTGATCGTTACTTATTTGCTTCATCTCCTTGATAAAGGTCCTGTGCCTATCGAACATGTATCTATATTTAATTTTGGTTGGTTCAGACATGAACTCGTGATATTCATCGACGAGTCGGAATCTGAGTCCCAAAGGCCATTTTTTGTTGTACGCTAGGAGGCGGAGGAACTTTTTTGTTAACGCGCCTTTATTTCGAGGAGCGTTTACATGCATGGAGAAGACCTTCTTTTTGCTTTCGATTCCATACTGGCCATTCATTGGGCGCCAAGTTAGTCCTAACATTAATGGTTCCATGTTCTTCTTCTTGTAGTATATTTGGAAGAGTTCTTGTACTGCCTTACACCATTTTTTTGCATGGAGTGAGCTAGGGGCATACGCCAGCCATCCAACTGACCGGACATCAGCATGTTGGACTGAGCATTCGTTGAATCGAATGTTTTGTGCCTGTGCCCATGCTGATACATCGGCGTCAAAGGTAGTCCTATTGGTCCTGATAGGAAAACTCAAATGAATACTGAAGTATGACCGGGATCCGGGAGTAGGCGCTCTTGCGTTGAATAGATATTTTTTTATTTGGGTGATAGTTGAGGGAAGATCGTCGATTGTATCGATTGTTTCCATTTGGGCCTTTTGGTCGTCCCATGGTCTAAGTTGCAGTCCTTCACAGTATCCCTGGAAGGTTTGGAATATATTAGAAAAGTGCGAGCGAAGTCCTTCCGTTCCTTTGAATTCGACTGGGAGAAGGAAACTCATATCATATCTGACTGATTGGAAAGTAGTCATGTCCAGTTTAGCTTGTATCGGATTTGAACTATATTTTAGATCCTTTTTAAGGCTCCCTTTAGTCGCATTGTTGTTTGAAATTTCGGGAGATGTTTGGGTTTTCTCTGATCCTCGAGCTTGATTCCTATGCATCGTAATATTTGACCTTAAGAGATTTGGTTTCCATAATTGGAGTATTTCTACAGCGATTGGGCTACCAGCTTTCTTCATATAAGTACTATAAACTGATCGGAGGGTATCGATGTCCATATTTTTGATGTCATGGTCGGATAGATTACTATCTAGGGTAGGAATCGGTTTTGGTGTTGAATCTACTTCCATCGGTTGCGATGTAACCTTGCAATTTCCTTGTTTTATTTTGAAAATTTCGTCTCTACAGGTTGTTATTTTTGATCGAAGTACTTGCGGTTGTAGACGGTTAAGGTCTTCGCTTGCAATGGGGCTACCAATTCCTGCCATATAGTTGCTATAGACTAGGCGAAGACTATTCATGTTCATACTTTTGATGGCAACGTCGGAGAGGTCACCATCGAGATGGAGAATCTTTTTTTGAATATGGTTGCTTTGGGTCTCTTGGTCTATTTCCATTGGTTGGGGTGACGGTTTCCTGTGTTCCGTCGTTGTTTCTTTCGGGTCGTTTCCGTAGAGATCATCGTCATTTTCAGAGGAGGAAGTTTGCGTGATTGATTCCTGAGCAGTTGATGTTCGATTATCTCTCCATACTTTGAGTTTATTTAAGGTTTTTGCTTCTGGCTGGGAAAGGATGTTTTCTAGAGTCATATCAGACTCCACGTGCATATACGCCCAATAAACAAATAATGATCGTTGATATGGGGTGTAGTCTAATAGTTGTTCGTTGGTAGTTGTTGAACAGATGTCCATTTCCTTGACTACTTCAAAGATAGTATTAATTTCTTCGTCTACTTCTTTTTGTAACTCATCACCGCTTGATTCGTTATCCATAATTAAGGCTGTGACATCGGATATCGTATCAATTATGGTTTGATGATCCATTCCGTTGATTTCTTCTACGTTGAGCTCTTGGGGGTTTTGGATTGCCCAAGATTTCATGTATGTTTTTAGTACTTCATCGTCTAGTTTGAACTTGCCGTTGGTAATACCCTTGAATGCTTTTACTGCGTCTTCAACTGGAGGTATTTCATCATCGGTGAGATCGATTTCTGAAATGAGGTCATTTGATCTAGCGGCACCGAAATAGTTGGTTTTTTCCAGTTTCTCTTTCTTAATTTTAACTGATTGGGAGGGAGATACGATAGGGGTATCTAGATGGCCATTATCTTCGAGATTCTCTTGCTTGACACGTTTCTTTGGAGAGCGGGTTCTTCGAGAAGTACTTCGTCCACCTCCTCTGCCGGTTATTCCTGGCTGGGCTGTGCCCCGTCCGAATGTTTTCGTCATTGTTGGATATTTGGCGACGTAGACCTTGGTATGTATCCACGCTAGATTTTACGGATCTTTTTTAAGAACGGATGAGAATTACTGACAGAAGAGTTATTTCTGGATGAGAATGGATACCTGAAGACTTGAGAATATTCCACTTCAAGGGATAATTATAATATTTTTGGAAGATTAAACGTTATTAGAATTGTCTGATTGGTTGGATAGGAGATCGAAATTTTGGGATTCTGATCTTCTTTGGTTCGTTTGATTTGGTTGGGTTTTCTTGTTTTTCACGTAGAATTACGTAGGCTGTAGTATTTAAATTATTTATTTGGGGCTTGTAGGTTGATGACTTTACGAGGAAGTGTATTATTATATACATTATATTTCGGTTGTTTTAATGGGGCGTTGTATTGTGTATCTGAAGGTGTTATAGTTGTGAAGGCTTTAGCTTTCTCGAACCATATTTTTTGGGTGGTCCAATTTTTCATATAATCTTGAAGTTCCCTGATACATGAGTTACTAGTCCATTTTGCCAATGAGTCTGTTGGTAGCTCATTCTCCCTACCTATCCATTCGTAGAATTGGAAAAGTTGAAAGGCATCGTGTTCCCTTTGTTTCAGAGCCTTTTCCCATACCGTGTTCAAGTATCTTACTAATTTTATACTCTTTTTACATGTCATGGATTTGATAAAAGACGGAACTGTGTTTGAGTTTTGATGTCTTATATATTTCTTTATTAAATTTTGACATGATGAACCAATCATAAAAGCTCTTAGTTCAGGATTCCCTTCTCCGAGGAAGTTTGCGTTACTTTTACTGTGATTGGGAAGGCCACCTGGATGTTTATTTTTCCAAATTCTTGCATATTCGATTAGATAGTTTAATAAGCCATCTTGTGAATCCCTAACATAAAAGCCGAAATCGGCTAATTTTTTGCACGCATCTCTGATATGATTGAAACTACTGTTTGCGTTCATATTGAATTCATTTATTGTATGTGATCTTAATCTAGCTCTTGTTGTTTCTGCATGAAGAGCTTTCCCATTTAGTGCAATATTTAGTTCTCTTGCTATTGAAATTAGATATGAATCCACAAAGGATTTATACCCGAATCCGAATTTTTCTTCTCTAATGAAAAATAGTAGAAGTGTATCGCTTTTAGTAAGGCCTTTTCTTCTTCTTAAGTTCTGTACAAGAAGTTTGTCACAGTCTTTGAGGTCGAGTAAGTTAACATTGTTTTCTACAGTCGCATACGAATGTAATGTGTTTAGAAGCATATTACAGCTGTGTTTTTGAGGGTTGTCTTGGAGATTTTTGACATTTAGTGATGCTATTTTTGCTTTTATGTTGTTGACGACTTTGTATGCAGAAGCTGATGTATCGCCATCTGTTCTCATAGTTAAGCCAAGGTGTTTAATGTTTGTGAAGTCTTCTAATTCACTAATAATCAGTTCGCCATTTTCGTCAAAGGTTACTTGTGCGCTGGAGGTGATATTTGGGTCCAATTTTTTTGCTTCTACAGCTTGCATATAGATTATTACTTCGATTTCTTCCTTCATAGGTTTATCATCGGTAAAACTCCATGCTACACTGAAGAACCGTTCGAGTTTCTTGATATCATCTGCAGGGATATTAAATAGTAGAATTTTACATTTTTTGCCTTTCCTTCCCAATTTGGTTACGATTGATAAATCACCTGTCATATTGATTTTACTCTGAATTAGTTTAATGAGCTCATCTAAGTCATTTTCCCAAACAAGGACTTGGTTGTCGTCACTAAAACCAGTTTCTCCTACTTCTACCGATTTATCATTAGGATCAACGGTGCTAAATTGGTAGTTTGTATTTTTTTCCGATGATTTTTTCCACATGTTATGGATATTCATAATTACCAGATTAGCCGCTCTTGGAGAATCAGGATTTCCTTGTTCTAAGCCGCATTCAAACGTAGTCAAAATTTCACCTTTGTTAGTTTTGATTACCACCGATTTGTGGCTCATACTGGAGCCTTGGAACTCGATGTATCCCTTCTTCGGAAATCCTGCTTTGACCATGGCATTTAAGATATTTTCGGCTGTCAACCTGTCAAAGAACTTCTCAATATCCTCCATAATGAGCGCACACATTTTGCCAGATTCAATACAATCTTCCCTTACAGCTAATTCAATCGATACGAGGGATTGACACCCTCTACCAGGTCTGTACGCTGTGACCCCGTCATGCAGAGATTTAGCTAATTCCATTGCTTTGGACGCATATTTAGAAAATACACCATTAACAAAACAGAAAAGGTCGTCGCAGACCGAAAGCGGACGATATTCATTTGGTCTGTCTGGTTTCGGAATAGGAATTCTGGATAGGATGTTGATGTTTTGGGGGATGACTCTCATTACAAGGATAAGTTTCGCAATGTTGAGTAAAGAAGACGCCCAATTCCTATTCATTCTTCCAAAGATTGCTAGTTGGAAGTCTTCATGTCTGGCTTTTGAAGGAATTTTTTTCATAGCTCTCCAGAAGTCATCTTCAATGAAGGTGTTTGCCAAGTCACCTTTCTCATTTATAAAATAGAATGGGTAGTTGAAGTGTGGTTTTGTAAATTTAGGAGGTCTAAATTCACCAGCCGTGTGTGGTCCATGGGCTTCAATAACACTTTTGGTAATTTCCTCATTCATTTGATCGGAGTTATAAATTACATTTTGTATATCATTTTTTGTGAAAATTTTGTCCGGAAATGTATTGATTCCCCTTATACCCAGCGGACCGTCTCTGATAAGTTCAGCGAAAAAACAGGAAGTTTTTGCTTTGGATGGATGCATCCATTGGTCATGATGCTGTTTTGTTGCTTTCATTTGTTCTTCAATATTTATGCATTGTCTATATTGATCAATGGTGGCATCGAAGTAAAGATCATGGACTGTTGGGACGCTTTGTTCCTTTGGTTTGAGAGAATTTGTAAGTGCACTCATATTGTTCGTCTCGCAGTTATGATTTATTTTTTCGTGTTTATAAATTCGCTGTTTGTATGAGAGATTGTTTTTCAGTTTCCCCAGTGATTTGATTGCGTTGCGGATGTACGATGGCATCTGTAATAATTGTTCTTCATTGGCTGTGTTTATGTAGCCCGCCCAATTCTTAAAATTCTTTAGAATATTTTGCCAGTTTTTTGCATGAAATGAAATTTTCTTGAAGTCTAAAGAGTGTGTAGGATGATTGGCCTTTTTCAGAAGGTGTTTACAATTTACTTCGCTTGCAAATTTATTGATCGTATCTAGATCCTCTATATTTGCTTCATCTAAACAATCTCCTCCTTTGGAAGTAATAAGTTCCCCGTATGTTTTATCTGTTGGAATGTCAAGAGATGGTCGAGAGTGTTTAATTGCATTGACGTGCATTTCCCAAAGGCTTTTATCACTTGAAAAACAAATGATGAGATCCTTTATTTTTTCATGAAGGACTTTGGAATTGACAAGATTGATTATCTTCCGTTCAATATTGGTGTTTTTTTTATTGTGATTCTTGACTTTGGATGGCGAAGTCGAATCCTCTTTGTTTCCCGAATATGGTTTGATTTCGTGGTTGTTGCTCACTATGCTGTGATTAGTAGAAGTAGATGGATCTTGATTTGGCTGTTGGGTAGGTGGTTCGTTGTTTGATGTTGGAGACATCATGTAATTTGGCATTTCCTTATAGTAGTTGGATTCGCACTCTAGTTCGCTTCTAAGTCTTCCTTCAAATTCAATGTCTGAAAGCATACTCTTTAACCTATTGATGAATCTTTTTGCTATTTTGATGATGAGTCGTATTTTAGAAGAGACTGGGAGTGTGTTGTATATTTTTGTGCAGCTAGATTTACTAAGATTATGTCTTTTCGCGGAGACGTTGTTGGAGTCATCTCCTTCTGTTACCAACTTAAGCTCGTTCATGAGCGCAAAAACAAGGTTCCGAAAATCTAGTGATATAATTTCGAGTTGATTGCACATTGTATGGGAGATTACAACAAGATTATTGTTTTCGCCATTCTGACCTGTGGTTTCACCTTTTTTCCATATACTATTGATTAGCGACTCTATTTTTCCATTTAATGGGTGTAGAAATTCATTCGAGAGAATGCTGTTTGGTTCCGTCAATGTGTGAATCTTGTTAAACAATTTTTCTTGTTCGTAGAACGTGTCACTTTTGAATTTTGAGTCGTCAAAAGAGAAGTCGTCTTTGATATGTATATTGTATATTTTATCGAAGTGATAAATCGATTTTGATTTTGGAATGCGAATTTCATTGTGTTCCCACCGGTCGAATGAGCAGGAAATTAATGTATGGTCAGAATTATAGAAATGTTTGCCTAAATTTTCTTCAAAGTGACCTTTGCAGTTCCAGGTGAAAAGAGTATCGGTGTTGGGGAGAAGAATGTGATCGATTCCTCTTGAGCCACACCGTCCTCTCCTAGTCCAATAATGGTTGCCTTCAGCTTCTCTATCTTTCCTTACCACAGAGAAGTGTGAATTCATGTAAAGATTTAGAATACCATCTTTGCTTATATCCTTTCTGAATGTGCCGAAGTTATCTAGATTGGAAGTATTCCATGTTTCCTGTAGATCTCCAATTATGGATATAATCATGTTGGGGAATTTCTTTTGCCATTTATTATAAATCCTATCAACGCATTCTAGAGTATCTATTCTTATCTTTGATTTGGAGACACCATTAGCTAAAATATCCTCACCAGATGTAATGGCATAGATGGAAATGATACCCAAATATTGCTTTTCTGAGATGTGGATGGGTATAGCCATTACCCTGCCTTCTTGAAAGCACTGAAGTTCTTCCAGGTTTTTACCTCCCCAACTATTTTCGTCAATCACAATTACCTGGTGTTGTGATTCGAAAGCTTTGAAATTAGCAGAAGCAAGGTTAGACACCCTATACGCCGTCCAAGATTTATTATTCGATGTATTGGTGCTGAACGGTTCCTGGAACGCCAAAAATGAAAATCTGCCTTTCATCATTAGTTCGGCTGAGCATTCGTGGTTGTATTGTTTATTTATGTTAAAGCAACCATATTTATTTCTAAGAGTTTCGTCGATGTTAGAAGTTGTAGAAGGAGACGGAATTGTTGTATGATTGGATGATGATGGTGAAGTACTGTGAGTTTCTCCTTCTTTTCTTTCCCTGCTAGATGAAGGGGAGGTGTTGGAGCTCATGGAATGATTATCATCAGAAAGGAACTCTTCTTCCCATGTTTTAATCGATGAGGTTGAGGTTAAAGAAGAATTGTCATCGGATGAATTTGATACACTGCTGTACGTTTCGTTAGATGATTCCGTGCTTGAGATAGAGTCATTGTCGTTCAAGTGGAATTCATGGAGAAGATTGGCATTGGAAGGGTTTGCGTAGATGTTTTCTTCATGTAGAGTATTAGATTCAGCGGATTTGTTGGAATCTATGGAATCCTCATTGTCTGATAAATATTCAAAGGACATATTGCTGTCCAGGGATTCCCTTGGAGGATTATTTAGGTCCCAATTATTCATTATAGATTTGATTTGATTTTGTCTCTTCAGTGAAATCTGAAAATACTGTGGAGATTGATTGAATTGGAATTGAACGAGAACCAGATTTGATAAAGAAAGAAAAAGTAAAGAAAATATATTTGATTAATTGAGATGAATTAAGTGCTTTTCTTTGATGTTTCTTTGATGTTGAGGTTCGTTAGATTGATGTTGATGATACAAAAATTCTTTGGATTCGATGTTGCAAGTTTTCAAAGTGTGAATGATTTCAAGTTGGGACAGAAATTAAATTTCCACCAAGTTTTCTAGGTTGTGGATATTGATATCTCCTAAGAAGATGGAGAGGGCTTTTCTGATTTGTTGGTCTTCCCTGACAATCTTTTCAATCCAGGGATTATCTGTGATTGGAGAAAAGAGGAGTTCGTTTGCTAATTCTAAAGTTAAACAAATTTTCTCTAGGCAGTTGGATAGTGAAAAACGTTTTGTTGTAAAATGTAATAGCCAAGGATCTCTTTTTTTGTAGTTTTTTAGAGCAGATAGGTGAGTAATTGCGTTTTCCAGAAGGTTGGTGGTCTGTATTTTCCGGAGAATATCAGGATGGAAGTTTTGTAAGTGTGTGATGAAGTCTGTCCAAATGTTTGTGACTATGTGACCTAGGAATTTGCACGTTCCTTCACAGTTATAGTTTTCGATGGAATTTTCTGTGAAGTGAAGAAGGTTAAGGACTTTGTTGATGTGAATGTCCTTTTCAAAAAGCTGTATTTTTTGAAACCAAAAAATGATTTTCTCTTCGTCGAGAATTATGGGCATGAGTTACTATCGGAGGGGGGTGTGCTATTTGAGATGATAAGTATTTTTACTTCCTTTTGTTCCTGGATGGCGCAGTACTCTTTTTCCAGATAGGAGCAGATAGATTCCTCCAAGATGGGAATGCACGGTCTCTATTCCAGGAAGAGTATGATTGATTGAGAGAGGTCGAGTTTCTACGGGATGAAGTGCTGGGATTGCTGTCGCAATTTGCTTCCTCTGCTACAGAATGTGTCTCTGTATACTTTGACTCGTTGCAAATAGTCAGATTGGAGACAGGTATTCTCCTTTTAGACTTGGTGAGTTTGATGTATGTACAGTTTTCGCAAAAAGTGCGAAGATCTTCGAGATTGTTGATATCTGCGTCTTCAAAATCTCTTTCGTAGTTAGAGAAAATGTCAATAATTGTCTTGGAGATCTTGGGGTCCTTGATGAGTTCCGTTTTAATATATTCTTTTTTGATATCCGAGATGGAATCAATATCGCAGATGGAATTGGTAATATAAAATAAATTATTGACGAAGGCGATTTGAGAATGCCTCTTTTCCGCTAGGAATTCTCCGAATTCTCGATGGTCGTCTTCCCAGTTTGTATCTTTGATGATGTTTAGGTTTGATAAGCAAAGGAAAATTTTAAAGAAGCGGTGTTTGATGATGCCTAACCAGTATTCAAATCTAAAGATTTCGATTACCAATAGATTCAGTTCCAGCCATCATTGACAGGACAAATCCTTTTCGACCAACCTTGGAAACGACTCTTCCTATGATTCATGCATGTCCAATTGACCCAGCGATTCAACATCATCTTAA
>Ga0209092_10002421_pt1 | contig 17159 bp, 18 predicted proteins | sample FraStrMetagenome_FD_187446 | JGI IMG/M metagenome (GOLD analysis project Ga0209092, IMG submission 187446) | Marine eukaryotic phytoplankton communities from Arctic Ocean - Fram Strait ARC3M Metagenome (SPAdes) (version 2) | ecosystem: Environmental > Aquatic > Marine > Oceanic | place: Fram...
TAGTATATAATTATAATACATATAAATATATCACCGTGAAATTCGAATGGTTCCTAAAACCACTATTTTCATATAAGAATTACAAATATGGGATGTATCTGAATGTTCCGTTTTCGTATAAAGTTACAGTGAATGTATCTTTGTAACCCTCCACATAAACATTATCACCATTATACAAATCATTACATCCGTATTCTCCGGAACAGCTCTTGCCGTTTAAACTGATTGGAAGTCTTGTGTTCATATTTCCCGTAGTGGACATGGTATAATATTGCCATTTGTCTCTTCCGGTTTGCTGTTTTCGTCCCATTAGAGGCAATATCAAGTCGTCTGATTTTCCATTCAACGTTTGGTGCTGCTGGCTTCTTGTTAGAATACCGACTTGCGTGTAATCCATATTCGTTCCGCGGGTTTCCACATTGACGGGAACGGCCATTCGAGATTGTGTTTGAATGATGTGGGAATTGTTTTCGGGAGGACCCATATTTATCGGAGGTTGGTTGCGACTATCGACACCAATTTGTATGATAGGCGGCATATATTTTGCGTTGGATTCTCTATCGGACGACGCGGAAAGTGATCGCGGTTTTCCCAAGATGGTGTAATAGAAAAAGGCAATCATAAATATGATGATGAGTAACAACACTATGGTCATGTTTTCAATACAAAACATTCCGGGCGCGCATTTTTTCGGCATAATTCGATGATGTTCCTATTTATATATATCATACATATAAATAGCGACTACCCTATGGTTTTAGAATCTATGAAAATGCGTTTTTAATTCGATTAATGGTGGAAAATGCGTGGTTCTTATCATATTTCGGTGGTTTTGGGAATTTTGTTTTACAAGTATAGCATTTTGACATAACTGAATCTGGAAAATGGATAATATGAATACCGGTTCCTAAACCTTCTGGTTCTGGACTATGAATATATTTATCAATGTCCTCAAGGAAGCACCAGATATCCTTTTCTATTTTTGTCAGTTCGATTTCAGTTAAATACTCCAAGAACCAAAAAGTAAGTCTAAACGGTAAATAAATAATACGACCAGCAATATCTAACATATACCATATGAAACACTGAGGAAGATTTATAATACCGTTTACCCCACACATAAACAATTTGAATAACCAGGGTATAAATTTCACGAAAAACCAGGGAACTGCCTCCCCAAAAAACCACTTCAGTGTGTACCATATCATCTCAGCAAAGGCAACAATTACCATAACAATAATAAGCAAAATAGCATAAATATTAGCAATAATAAATTTGGTTATCGTATTCATAATCATCATCATAGTAGTTTGAGCTTTATCTACTCCTAGAAATACCATAGTGCTCACTGAATTCGCCAAAACTAATGGGTCTGTTGGGCCTGGAAATGCCATTTTTAATAAATTATATGCTATATAAACTATAGAATATAATGTCGTTGTCCAACACAACATACATAGACTATTTGAATTCGTTGGAAAATTTGAAAGTTTTGTTTTTCTTCGTACGACAAAACGAACGGTTGGTTCCGTTTGCTATTTTGCATTCTTTGTATTTTCGACATTTATTTGGATTTTTCACGCTTTTCCCTTTACACACACTTTGTGGTTTATATGTATAAATCATTGGGATTCCATCGTCCATAGCCTCGACTTTTTTCTCTTTTCCCAGTTTACTTTGAAATGCTTCGTTATAAAATCCTTTGTAATATTTTCCGATGATTTTGTTGAGAACCTTGTCCTTCGCGGTTTCATTGTTAGAACTTTGCGCCAATCTCAATTCTTCTAAAAACGCCGTATTGGTATTTGAAGAATCTATAAAGCGAAAATTGAGTTTGTAGTAAAATGAGATTACCTTTTCTATTGCGCTTAATTTCACATATTTTACTTTGAGCGTTTTCCCAAAATTTATGATGGCCTCGATAATATTTTTCCCGCTATATTTTATCGCGCGTGAAATGCTGCGTCTATTCATCGAATGGAACTTGGAATTGCATATTAAATCGATATATAAATGTTTGGGATTCGAATGTAAAGTTAAGTAAGAAAACCCCCGAATAACGTTATCGAAAGTGTGACAAATTAAATAATCGCTATTTTCACTACAATGTTGTATGAATTCATCGGATACTTCACTAAAACATAGGTTTTTCTTCCCTATTCTGCTAATTCTTTGAGAATAATGTTCAAACAATTCCGGTTCTTTCTTCCTACGTATGATTTCTATTTGAGACATATATATAATTATTATTATGTATATACTATAAAGCACATTTATTCGCTTGGTTTTGTATTATTAAAAAAGGACATATTCTTGGAAATACTATTGATGGTCTCCAATAGTGGTTTGTATTGATTGATGCTGCTTAACATTTTTTCCTGTGCTAAAATAACCCGGTCAGAATTTTTCTCATAGTTCATTACACTTTCTTGATCATACAAATCTACTTTGTTGAAAGATTCTTTCATACTATTGTTTGCGTTCAAGGCCATATTAAGTTCTTTTGATTCTTTGGCATTATTCAGTTTCAACGGGTTTTTAGGTGTAGGAGTTGCTGTGTTTCCAGAAATGTCGGTGTCTTCGGCTTCATCTTCAGCATCATTTTCGTCACCATTGGTTTCTTCGTCATCCTCCTCCTCGTCATCCCCTTTTTTTTCGGCTTCATCCGTTTCATCATCTTCAAATCCTTCTACAATATTTTTTCCGGCATTAGGTCCCAACATCAAAATATTTGTAGAAGCAAGGGCAACACACACGACTACCAACATATTTTTACTAAAGTATCTTGTTAGAACCGCGATTAATAGTAAGATGGTCGCAAAATAGTAATTCCCCATTTGCAGTAAGTATACGAGTTGTGTAAGAGCAACGATAAAGAAAGCATACAACAAATACTTATTGTATAAGATGGATACATTAGACTTGTAATTGAATATGTTTTTTCCAAGTTTTGAAACGGCTTTTAACATCGATGAATTATAATATATATATAGAAATAGAAATATTGAAATATAGAAATCGACGAAGCAGTTCACACACACAGTATCTATCTATTCTTCCATATACTCTGTAGGAATGCATTCTCCAGAATATATTTCGAGAACTTCTTTGACAACATCTTCACGTAGTATATCGGTTTTGTCGAATTCTAAACTGGTAATACTCGATGATCGTTTTCCCTTGAATTTATCTAAAAAGTCTTCCAATCCGTTTGTGGTTTCTGGTTTATCGTATTGTTCTAAATCTCCGGTGATAACCAACCGACTGTTTTCTCCTAAACGAGTCATTAACATCTTCATCTGAGACACGGTTGAATTCTGCATCTCATCCGCTATTAACCAAGCGTTTTTGAATGTTCTACCGCGCATATAACCCAAAGGTGCGATTTCAATGGATTTTTCTTCCATATATGCGGAGATTTCCTTTGGTGACAAAAACTGGTACAATATGTCATAAATAGGACGAACCCAAGGAGCCATTTTCTCTTCCAAATTTCCAGGCAAATAACCTAAATCTTCATCCACAGAAACAGATGGGCGCGTGAAAATCAACTTGTCATACTTCCCGGTCAGGAAATTTTTCACTCCATATTCGGTGCCAAACATCGTTTTCCCTGTTCCGGCTGGCCCTGTAGCAACAATTATTTTCTTATTTTTGTTTTTCAACATCATCTCATAGTTTTCTTGATTTTTGTTTTTAGGCTTCGAAAATTTGCTCTCAAAAATAGATTTATCCTTTTGTGACATATATTTAATGTTTTCGTATGGTCTTTGAAGCTTTTCACCAGGTTCTTTGCTATCGTCACACTTGGAATTGGCGGGTTCTTCTTTAGGATACTCCGAAAAATATGTGTTTAATAGAGATTTTTCTGACTGCTTCTTAGGTTTCCTTCCCCGGCGTTTTTTTTCCGTTGTGGGCTCTTCACCTAAAAAGTTGTCACAAATATTCATCTCTTTTTACATTACTAAAGGACTTTATTTATTGGGAGAGATTTTCGGCGTTGGTCTTACACATTAATTTAACCATTTATATTGTGTTGGATATGCGGTGGCTTTTTCCAAATACGTATTTTTGAATAATGTTTACAAACAATTATTCAAACAACTATGAAATAAAACATATTATGTAAACAATAGTTATAGGAGTGTAATTATGACAGAATACATTCATATTGGTGATATATTAGCTATACCGTTTTTCTTTTTATTGGCAGTTTACTTTTTGAATAAGAAGACGAAAACTCAATTTGAATGGTTATTGCTTGGGTTTAGTATCAGTGGACTATTTGCGAATATATGGTTTACATTTATGTATGTACAGAAACAGTGGGCATAGCATGTCTGATGCTCTCTGTTTTTTGCCGCTTCGGCGGATAATATGGATTACACCTCCAAATAAAAGTATGTAAATTATATATACTTTCAAGATGAAGAAGAAAAAAGAAATTATAGATATAATAAAGGATCTCCCTACAAATAAGAAGAAATTAGCAAAAAAAGTAAAAGGGTTGATTCCCAAACACGATATATTACATTCTTTCATTGGTAGTGTTGAGGAGACGAGAGGGAAAATTAATTCCATTCAAAAACCTCCATTGACACCCCATCAAAAAAGGATAATATTACAAAAAATGAAAGTTGGTTCTCATAAACAAAAACAGAAAGAAGTGATGGAAGTGATGGATAAACTTATATCTAAACCTGAAAAATTCGATAAAGGGAAATTAGAAGAATTGAAAGCTTTTAGGAAAAAAGTAGGTAACATCAAATTACGCAAACTAAATCCACAAACCCGAGAAATAGCTTCTAAACTGTTAATATCAATTACGCACGGAACAAATAAGAAATCATCGACAAAAACTGTAAAACGCCGTGAAAAATTAAGCGATAATAAAACAAAACAAACTAAAAAAAAGACACGAAGACGAAAGGTACAAGGTGGAAGCGTTGCTGATGCGTTGATGACGGTTGCCTCTTCTTCTTCATCTTCTTCTTCATCTTCTCCAGGTTTCATCGACACTTACGTGGAAGATGTGATTCAATGGTTATTTGATGGATTAGCTGATATTGTGACATGGGTGTTTGACTTCATTGTCGGTATATATTTATGGGTTCCTTACGCTGGCGTAGTTGTTGTAGGATACGTGTTATTTTTCCTGGTTGATGCGTTTCAAACAATTATCGGTATTACACCGATGAGTTATACCGGTCTAACTGACTGGTTGGTACCAAATAAAGGAACTTTAGGATTTGGCACGCCGTTTGAATGGATGGAAACTGTTCCAAATTGGCCCAAAGAATTATCGGATGATTTGACTATGATTACTACAGGTGTTGATACATATATTGGAACTGAAGCTAATGAAATTGCTACAGGTGCTGATACATATATTATTGACCCGTTGGTAACTGGAACTACCGATGTGTATGATGAAATTACTACAGGTGCTGATACATATATTATTGACCCGTTGGTAACTGGAACTACCAACGTGTATGGTGAAATTACAAACTCTTTTTCCTCCTCAATAGACTCCCTCAGTGATATAAAAACAACTTATGAACCTGCTATACTAACAGGTGACGTCGTATTAGAAACTGGCGTTGAAGCTGCAACGACCAACCGTCGAGGTATGATTCCTAGTAATATTCAAATTTGTATGTTATGTCTGAAAGTAGTTACGGGATACGGATTGTTGGGTGCGTTACTTACATCTTTACCGTCGTATCTAATCAATAAACGAACCGAAATTCAAAGCGCATATGATAATATATCAAAATATGGTTGGTTAATTGCTTTATTTCCACTTGAAATTGAGCCGGACAGTAACTTCTATTGTGAAAAAGAAATAGATATCGTCAAAGAAAGAGAACGAATAGACTTGTTGTTCGATGATAAAAATATTATAAATAACCCCAGCACATTGACAAAAATAATCGACAAATTAGAAATTAATGGGCGTAATTTACAAGAATTTCAAGAAGTAGTTTATGAAGATATCCACGATATAAATATAAATTTATTCAATAACAAGGACAAGTTTGCGGATGATTTTGAAAAGTTCCGAAAGCAAATCAATATTGCAAAAAACATCGACTTTACACGTAGTATGATATTATCAAGAAAACGAATTATTGAGAGTTCGGAACAAATTGTACTGGCTATTGAAACTATGACCAAAAACAATAGTAAAAATGACAATATTAATTATATTCGGCTTTTAATTGATAATATTCGAAAACTTGTCAAGGAAACCATAACTGAAGGGTATGAATATTGTAAGAAAAAAAGTGGACAAGACAATTCTAAAGAAATCAAGAAGGAAACAGAAACAAAGGAAACAGAAACGAAGGAACCAGAAACAAAGCCTGCTAAAGTCTCGAAAAACTCCACAAGAAAAAGCACATCTCCGGACAAAAAATAAATGAATCAATTAGGCATAGATCTGTTGCCAAGTATTCCCATCTTGCCAATGTATTTTTCGTCCACTCTTTCTCGCATAATATTTATTGTTGTGTTTTTTATCGGTTTTCATACTAAAATCAATGACAAGATTGTATTTTTCGCCTTCATATTCAAACAGTTTGGATTTTTTCGCAGTAGCCGTCCAATATCCTTTCTTCTTTTCATCTGAGCCATACGCACCATTTATTATGTATGAATCATTGTCGGTCTTGCTCAATATTCTCAAACACCCTCCGTGTTTTGGATCGAAGTAATAAAGACTCTTTTCCATTATACATTGTGTTGATAATTTTTATAACACATTTGACTTCACGAATTATATAATGGGGAAATCATATAAAAGATACCAAACAATATACTATACTGTATTTATCTATACATTATAATGTCATCATTTGATTCTTGTGTTGTAACATTAAAAACTCTTATAGAAAACGATTCATTCGATGAATTGAAAGATTTCATAAAAGCGAATGATTTGAAAATTGAACCATTTTTGATGGATGGCCTGCCCGATATTCTAAACAAATTAGCAAACAAACCAACTATGGATGCTGCAAAAGAAGTTGGAGAACAGGTAATAAAACAAATGAACCCTTTTGCGATGAAACAGTATATGGATATTTTGTATGATCACTTTGATTCTATGAAATGGCAGATAAAGAAAGGTTCCCTCATTTTATTGGGTTCATTCGCTAAGCACCAATCGAATATTGTCAAGTTTAATCTCCCCGATATGATTTTGCGAGTCATAGATATGGCTGGAGATGTAAAACCCGAAGTGAAGGCCCAGGCCAATAAGTGTTTTGAGGAATTATGTTCTGTTATTGACAACGTAGACATCATAAAAATCATACCCGATGTTATAAAAGCGTATATGGAACCCGTAAAGTATACTGAACAAGCTCTGGATAGTCTTGTGGCGACAAGTTTTATTAACGAGGTGGATATGTCTACTTTGGGTTTATTGGTGCCAATTTTGAAGAAAGGAATGTACGAAAAAAAAGTGGCCATCAAGCGTCGTTCTGCGTTAGTGATTGGTAATATGTGTAAATTAGTGAATGACCCAAGAACCGCCGCTTTTTTCTATCCCGTTTTGAAACCCGTTTTAGAACGTGGAATTGATGAAATCGCTATTGAAGAAGTACGAAAAGTATGTCAACATTCGTTGGACACCCTTCAGCGTGTTAGTAGTGAAGCTGCCGAAATAAGTGACACCGTAATGAAGTATGACGACTTACGAACCCTTATTGTAGAATGTGTGAAAAACGCTCAACTCCCGGAACAAAATACTCGTGTGTTGGATCATATGGCTAAATGTTGCGAAGGTCTTATTCAATCAAATAATCGCGCGTATGAAGATTGGTCCGCGTGTTTGACTCCTTATATTGAGTCCTCGGATGAAAATCAAACAAAACAAATCGTCGAAAAGGTTCATACAGAAGGTATTGCGAATTTGACTCCCGATAAAGTCGACCCCGAGGACGAAGAAGAAGATTTATGTAATGCACAGTTTTCATTAGCATATGGTACACGCGTATTGCTTCATCAAACACCATTTCGTGTAAAAATTGGCCGTAAATATGGGTTGGTAGGTCCAAATGGTGCGGGTAAATCCACATTGATGAAGTCTATTGCCGGAGGTAATTTACAGGGATTTCCTACAGAATTAATTACTGTATATGTGGAGTGTGAGATTATTGGAGAAAAGGCAGATATGACTGTGCTTGACTACATAATGAGTGATGAAAAGGTCAAACAAAATGGCTGTAGCGAAGAGACTGTGAAAGAGATGTTGACATCGATGGGGTTCGGTGTTTCGCGAACGGCCGCCGCAATAGATGCGGCTGTGAGCACTCTATCCGGTGGTTGGCGTATGAAACTGGCTTTATCAAGGGCCATGCTGTTGAATCCGGATATGTTGTTGTTGGACGAGCCTACAAATCATTTGGACCAGTTTGCTGTGAAATGGTTGACGGATTATATTATAGATTTGAAGACTTGCACATGTTTGTTGGTTTCTCACGACACGAAGTTTTTGGATGCCGTCTGCACAAACATTATCCATTATGAGAATTTGAAACTGAAATCCTATCGTGGTAATTTGTCTGAATTTGTCAAACAAAAACCCGAGGCAAAGGCGTATTATGAATTGTCCAGCGATATTGTTGCCTTTCATTTCCCTGAACCAGGACCGTTAGAAGGTGTGAAATCTTTGACTAAAGCCGTTTTGAAAACTAAAAACATATATTTCCAATATCCAACAGCGCCACATCCACAATTGATTGATGTGTCGATCCAGTGTTCGTTGGCTTCACGCGTAGCGGTTGTCGGAGTGAATGGTGCTGGTAAATCTACACTGGTGAAACTGATGGTGGGGGAGTTAGAAACTGACCAAGGCGTGGTTGAGCGGCATCCTAATTTGCGAGTGGCCTACGTTGCGCAACACGCGTTTGCTCACATAGAAGACCATTTGGATAAAACTCCCATAGAGTACATTATGTGGCGTTATCGTGGAGGTATTGATAAAGAATCCGTTCAAAAAGATTCTATTACTATGAGTGAAGAGGAAATGTCGGCGATTCGCAAGAAAGCCAAGGAAGAGAAAACTGGAATTGTGGAAGAATTGAAAGCACGCCGCACCGGAAAACGCGAACACGAATATGAAGTGATTTGGGAAGGAGATGGCCGAGAAGATAGTTGGCACACGCGTACAGAATTATTGGAAATGGGATACAAGAAGTTGTTGGATGAGAAGGACCAGCAAATCGCGGCGGAGTCTATGTTAGGTCAGCGTAAATTAACTACCGGAGAAATCCAGAAACATTTGGATTGTTTTGGATTAGAGCCGGCTTTTGCCGAGCACACCCGGATGGGGGCTTTATCTGGAGGACAAAAGGTAAAAGTGGTTTTGGGTGCGGGATTGTGGAATTTGCCTCATTTGGTTATTTTGGATGAACCTACCAATTTTTTGGATAGAGATTCTTTGGGTGCTTTAGCTTTAGCGATCAAAGAGTTCAAAGGAGGAATTTTTATGATTTCACACAACGCCGAATTTTATGAGGCTTTATGCCCGGAGAAATGGATTTTGGAGTCGGGTAGATTAACGGTGATGGGAGCCGAATGGATGGAAGAAGTAGAAAAAGCGCGCAAGAAAGCCGAAAAACTGGCATCTCGTCAGTTGAATTTAAATAAAGATGAAGAGAAAAAGGATGCATTAGGAAACACCATCGAAAAAGCACCGGAAGAAGCCAAAGAACTGAATCGTTCGGATAAAAAACGATTATTGAAATTACGGAAGGATATGGTAAAACGCGGCGAAGATACATATGATATAGATTTACAATTGGGGATGGAATAAATATAAACAAAAATCAAATATACAATGTATACAAATATATGAGTATAGAAGACGTTTTGTGTAGTATGCAATACGGAGTTTGGAACGTGTATAAGTTTTTGGAATCCTTCGCAGAATACTGTGTCGAACATCGAATCATTATATAAATTTATAGAATGTGTATAAATTTATAATCAAGAAAGAAGAAAACCCTCAATCTTCAAAACGGATATGGGTTCTAACCTGAACCCCCGAAACACGAACACGATTGAATGCTCGAGCAAAGTATTCTTCCTGAGAAAGCCATAGTGTGTGAACTCGAACAGAGTGGCGTGAATGAAACATTTATATATTTAACGAATAGTTTTTATGTCGTTATATAAATAAAGAAATGAGTAAGACTGACAAACACACGGATGACGGAGATATAAGCGATATGGATAGCGGTGACCACGAAGACCCCATAGTATTTCACAAAAGAAGGAAAATAGAAAAAGAAATGGCAAAAGATGAAAACATGCAAAAAGAATTAGAACAAAAATTACTAGAACAAACAATAATAAAAACACTCAAAGAAAATAATAACACTAAAAAAAGAAAAAAAGGAGGCAAGATGGTAAAAAAGTCCAACTTTACCGCACGAAAAGCTGCAAGGAAAAGAAAAACATTGACTTTCAGAAGAAAGATAACAACGCGAAAGTCTGTCCGAAAATCATACCGTAACCCAGCCACTAAATAATTATGTTGGGAAAAATATTATCTCGACAGAATATATTCTTTTTAGATAAACAAAATAAAAGTATCTGTATAATATTATTTAGGAACTTATGGAGGACCCTCAAAATCTACCAAGCGAAGAAATCATTCAGACCGACCCAATATTGACAGCAAACAACAACCGATATGTTATGTTTCCTATTCAAGATAATGAAATATGGAGTTTCTACAAAAAATCGGTGGATTGTTTTTGGGTCCCCACGGAAATCGATTTTTCGAAAGATTTGGTAGATTGGAACGACAAGTTAAATAACGATGAAAGATATTTTATAAGTATGGTTTTAGGTTTTTTCTCGGCATCTGATGGTATTATTGTTGAGAATCTTGCTGTGAGATTTTTAAAAGACGTGCAATTGGCCGAAGCACGTGCTTTTTATGGATTTCAACTTATGATGGAAAACATTCATTCCGAGACATACAGTATTATGATTGATACATTCATCAAGGACAAGGATGAGCAAACGAAGCTTTTCAAGGCAGTGGATAATTTTCCGTGTATTGCCAAGAAGGCAAACTGGGCGAAAAGGTGGATCGCAGACAAGAAAAGCAATTTTCCTACACGATTAGTTGCGTTTGCGATCGTCGAATCATTGATGTTTTCCAGTAGTTTCGCCGCCATTTATTGGATAAAAAAACGCGGATTGATGCCTGGACTAACATTTTCCAATGAACTCATTTCAAGAGATGAAGCGATGCACGGTGAATTCGCAGTGGTGTTGTATTCAAAGTTACAGAAGAAAATCAGTAAAAAGAAAATTATCGAAATTATAAAAGAAGCCGTGGAAATCGAAAAGGAATTTATTTTGGAAGCTATTCCTTGTAGGTTGATTGGGATGAACTCTAAACTAATGTCTCAATATATTGAGTTTGTGTCTGATCGACTGGCTCTTCAATTGGGATGCGATAAAATATTCAATTCAGCGAATCCATTTGATTTTATGGAATTGATAAGCATCGAATCCAAAGTGAATTTTTTTGAACGAACCAATTCAGAATATGCGTTGGCTAACAAAACAATCGATGATAACATTTTTGATTTGGATGCATCCTTCTAACTTTTCCTTTTTTTCATACATATTTTAATATAAAGTATCGTATATAGAATATATGACATCACTAAAGGAGTATGGAGGTTTAGGAAATTCCGTCAGTCTAATGGAGGTTTCATTTTCTCCCAAAGAAGATTTCAGAGGTTCTCATTACATCGCAACAATAGACGATAGTAAAAGCGTTGACCCCAATATCCTTGAAGCAGCTAAAAAGAGAAAAACCGGTTTGAAACCATCCTGTTACTATACGGGAGACAACGTAAAAGGGTTCTTCTTTGGTTCAGTATCAGTGATTTCGCTATACATTTTGTTCCGTATATTACAAAAATCGAAGTAAACCCATTAAAAATATAATTTATACTGTTGAATTATATTTTTATCACACTATTCTTGTCAAACCCATTATAGTTTGTATCTTCGAAACAATTCGACTGCCACAAATGCGCCAAACACTTGCGCGAAAATGTAAGGAACCACTTCGGCGGTGTCTATTTTCCCTAAAGAAGCCATCGCAATAGTAACGGCGGGGTTAATATGACCACCCGATAGCTTGGCAGTAAGAAGGATGACTAATGCTAACGCCGCACCAATAGCTAAAGGATTTCCTGTTGCGATTATTACATATACAAAAAACAAAGTACCAACGAATTCTGCTAAATAGTTATACATATTTATATTGTATTATGATATAATTTTATATAAAAAATTGATTGTGAAATTTCGTCAGAGTCTTATCTTTATAATATCCACGATGACACTTGCTTTATTAACACTATGTATCTTAATGCTCTACCTGAAGATTCGGTCGACAATTCTATTACACGAAAAGACATATCATTCGACCTTAAAAACAACTGAACGAGGGATAAACACAGAGGATAGATATAATCACTCTGGGCAAAATCATTTGTATGAAGACAACAACTTGATGTATGTAAGATACGAACGAGAGGTCCCATTTATATAATTACAAATGCGCCATTCTATGTGTTTTCTTGGAAGGGACAATCGAACCAGCATTACGGGTACGCATCAACGCACTTCGCACACTATTTGTTTCAACTGAAGAAGTGAAGCTCATCGGCTGAGCTTGAGCATTTAAAGAACCATTACCAATACTATGAACCCTATTTTTATAAGCCACTGATGAAGCATCCCGATTTCCATTCATCCATTTTTTTTGCTGGGTCTCTAAAGGGGTTTGGGTAAAGAATCCAGCCATATAATGATTACGATTGCGAGAAAACGTACTTGTATTATCGCTCGTGCTGTCTTTTAGTGGCATGGCTTTGACACCAGATAACACACTATTATTTAATGAATGAATAGATAAAAACTTATACACGCCAGCCATATGATATAAATTATACTAACATTTTATATCAAAATCGACAAACTGAAAAAACTTAGATGCGAATACCTTTTAGAGGAACATACGAAGCATTGCTTTGGTCTCCACCAAAAGCGCGGTCATTATAATTACGGTTAGATGCTTGCTGCTTTCTAAACTTGATGTAATCAGAAGAATCGGCCACCCACTTCACATTGCAGTTAGATGCTGGAACACCAGTTAAATCACAAATGGAATTCTGGTGTCTGATATTACGTCCATACCCTGGACGGCTGGCGTTGACCTGGTTCGCACCTCCACAATTGTAATTTTGACGGCCCAAGAAATCACCCGAATTATTCACAGCACGAAATGGAGTAGTTACTCGTGAATGACCGTTCACTGTTCCAGTGGCGTAAGCGGTATTCCACGATTTCACTAAAACCTTTCTTTGTAGTGTATTTTCCCCATCTTTATAGTTCAACACAGATTGAGCAGGAGAAACACCCTGGATTCCTCCCCCTAAATTAGGACCATCAAGTTTAGGTGTAATCAAAAAATTAACATTAAACATTCTTGACATTTATATATATATATAAACGAAGGATATTTTATTTACAATATATATACAATTTATATGTCTAACACAGAAATACAGTTTAATCCATTATGTGTAAGACAAAAAAGTAATTGGAGTAAATTAGACAAACGATACAAATTCGACAACAAAAGTTTTAATCCGGAATATTTGGAGAAGGATATCGATTATTATTCCCCTAAATTGAGAGTATTATTGGATAAGATACAATCGTTAGACAAAAGTGATCAAGCTAAATACGGTAAGAAATTCAAACACTTTATATTTTCGGATATTAAGACCGCCGCATATGGTCCTAAAATGATAAGTTCGGCGATGATCTCCAAAGGATGGAATTTAGCGTATGACGCGCAACTTAAGAAAAACGGGTCATACGGGGCCATGGAGATATTATCGGATGACCAACTCTTGAAATCCAAGGGGAAGAATTTCTTTTTGTTATCATCGGTAAGCGTCTACGACAAACCTATTACGGTGAAAACAAAGAAAGCCATTTTGGCCAAATTCAATGACAGACCAGATAATGTTCAAGGGGATTTAGCAAGAATTATCGTTATGGATAGTGGATTCAAAGAAGGAATTGATTTGTTTGATATCAAATATGTTCATATTTTTGAACCTTCCGTGAATGATGCGGATCAAAAACAAGTTATTGGAAGAGGAACCAGAACGTGCGGACAAAAGGGTCTCGACTTTCATCCAACAAAGGGTTGGCCACTTCACGTATTTGTGTATGACCTCGAAATTCCCGGTTCGTTGACGGGCAATTTCAGTGATTCCAAGACTGCGTTTGAATTATATCTAAAAGCAATGAATTTCAATATTAATCTATTGAGTTTGGCCGCCGAAGTTGAAAAGGAGACCATGTATGGTTCGGTGGATTATGAACTGAACGAAAACATTCACAGTTTTTCAATCTCATCCGACGATGAAGACGAAAAACCAACTAAAAAAGGAGGAAAGGCACAAGACGATGAAAAGAACCCCGTTTTTCCAACAGAAACACAATTCGTCTTTTATGATGGGAAGAAATACAAAATACCGTTCATGGTTCCCGTTGATTCAGAATCCACTGAAACTGGGTTTTCCCTTCCGTATGCCCCTTTTTCTAAACCACTCAATTTCGAAAATATGAGAACATACATAAAAGACAATTATAGCGATTATAAGTGGGATGAAGTCAAGATGGAAAATAATTGTGTCGTCAAAGATATTCCCGATGACTGTCCTAAATCGAAAGACGAAAAAATAGTGAAATCCAACAACTCCAGTATTCTTAACTATACTCCTACACAGGATTTTGTTAGACATTACTTTTCTCCCAAATGTCCGGTAAAAGGTATGCTTCTGTGGCATAGTGTTGGAACTGGTAAGACGTGTAGCGCGATTGCTGCGGCGTCGGCCAATTTCGCCCCTACCGGATATACCATACTCTGGGTAACAAGAACGACTTTGAAAAACGACATTTGGAAAAATATGTTCGGTCAAGTATGTAACGAAGATATTCGAAACAAAATATTGGCCGGTGAGGATATCCCTACAGATATCGAGAGTCAAATGCGTCTATTGAGTCCAGCGTGGCGTATTCGTCCTATTTCATACAAACAGTTTTCGAATTTGGTGTCAAAGAAAAACGAGTATTATAAGAAGTTGGTTCGCGAGAACGGTGCAAAAGACCCTTTGCGAAAGACCCTTATTATTATTGACGAGGCACATAAATTATACGGTGGTGGAGATTTATCCAGTATTGAACGCCCAGATATGAAGGCTTTACATAGGTCTTTGATGGCGTCTTATGAACTTTCCGGTATGGATTCTGTAAGACTACTTTTGATGACAGCCACCCCCATTACGGAATCGCCTATGGAACTCATACAACTTGTCAACTTATGTAAGACCAAGGACCAACAAATGCAGTTTGAATACGGGGATTTCGCAAAGTCATATTTGAATGAGGATGGTACTCAATTTACAAAGAAAGGTCGCACGAAATATTTAGATGATATTGCTGGACATATTAGTTATTTGAATAGAGAAAAAGACGCCCGTCAATTTTCGCAACCCCGTGTGGAAAAGATATCCGTGCCTTTGATCGATAATTTGTCAGACATCGAAAAATTCGACATCAATAACATAAAGAAGACATTGACAAGTGAACTGGACCTTCCAATACAAAAGTTGGAAGCAGATTTACAAGAATCGATGAACGAGTTCGACGCCAATTTCAAAGACCAAACCGCGATTAAAGAGTTGAAGCGAAATTGTAAAGATTACAATATTCCGGCCAAAAAATGTAATGCGATAATTAATAAAAATATTGCTGATTTAAAACAAGAAATGCAGACCTATGTGAAACCTTTGAAAAAGAAGATAGCCGATATTCGTAATGATATCAAAAGCACGAAAACTGCTAAACGGGGCGCATTAACAAAGTTTAGAAAAACAATGAAAGAACATCCTAAAGAATTGGAACGCTTCGAAAAGTCGCCCTACAACGTTATCAAAAACGATTGCGCGAAACGTGTTCGAACTTCGAATCCTGCGTTATTGGACCACCCAGAATTGGACGAGTTCAACCAGCAAATCGAACAGAGCAAGCAACAAATTCAAACAATTAAGGAGAGTTTGGACATAGATATCGAGGCACAAAAACAACTTATTATCGAGCTCCAACAAAAGGCAAGACAACGAAGTCTTACCGCCATTGAAAAAGAATCACTCAAAAAGTCAATTCAACATTATAAAGGGAACTTCAAAAACGTTAAAAAGGATTTGGAAAATGAAACCAAGACCAAGGTTGAAGATGTCAATAAAACAATTAAAAAGATAGAAAAGGAGAGGAAACAGAAGTTCAAAACGATACAGAAAACCTTGAAGAAACAAGCGAAACAGTTGAAAAAGGACGAAGGGAAAATGAAAGACTTGAAAAAGACCAAGAAAAAGCAAGATGCTTTGGAAAAGTCATTGAATAGTATGAATGTGTCTGACTTAGTCAAAAAATATGATAGAATTTTAGAGCAACAATTGAGAACCGAAGAACACAAATGAGAACCGAAGAATAGAAACCGGATTCAATATGTTTGATTGATAATATCATTTTCTTTTCCTATACAAATGGCTGATTTCGACCAACTTAGTATGGAGATGTTAATGAACAAATCACAATATGATAAATATTTGTCGAAAACCAATCCCGCTGAAAGCAACGCGCGCAAAAAATTCCACAAATCAATAAAGCGACATAAACCCGAAATTTTGAAACTCACAAAACAATTCTTGGATGATCCAACCACTGATTTCAATCTATCTGTAAACGCTATTCTCGAAAATTACACAAAAACCATCATACAATATATTGAAATGAAATCAATTGACAATAAAACAAATGGTGGTTGCTATGAAAACGACTATGATGAAGATGAAGGAGAATCCAAAAGTGATGAATCCGAAGAAGAGAATGATAGTGGTGAAGAAGACACAGCAAACTCAGACACATACATTCCAAATAGGCGTGTTGAATCCTTCTGGGGGAAGCAAATAAATAAAGGCACCAAATAAATGATATTTATTTCATAATAATTAAAAATATCATTATATAGT
>Ga0209092_10002425_pt1 | contig 17136 bp, 13 predicted proteins | sample FraStrMetagenome_FD_187446 | JGI IMG/M metagenome (GOLD analysis project Ga0209092, IMG submission 187446) | Marine eukaryotic phytoplankton communities from Arctic Ocean - Fram Strait ARC3M Metagenome (SPAdes) (version 2) | ecosystem: Environmental > Aquatic > Marine > Oceanic | place: Fram...
AGCTATCATTCCAATTTCTACTGAATAAGAAAATCATTGAAGCCTTTATCATATGTAATTGTTTGTCATTGAAAGAGAATTGTTCGTTTTGGAGAAAAAAGGAAGTCCATGTTACATTATTTGCTGGTATTTATCAAGCATATAAAGATGGTATGGAATTTATTAAACCAATCACCGACATTAGAATGAGCTTTTCTAATGCTATTCCTAAAATAGGAGTCTAATACCATTACGTCACCAAATTATTTATGTTTCGTAATTAATAGAGATATAACAGGTACCTTGTATGATATTGGAACCGAATTAAGATTGTGAGTTCTAACATCATTCAGCAGTACAAGAACTTTCTATAAAGTGAACGTGTTGCTCATATTTGTGTTGCATTATTCTAATCTTGTTGACATTTCTGCACTTTTATTGATTTTCTCGAAACTATTTGTAAAGAGCGAACAAATTTCAAAGAAAAGATGAATCCATCATCGTGATCTCGTGCATTAATAGAAATTATGTTTATGAAAAAAAAAGTCTAAAATGGAAATACGACGCTTGGATTCAAACAGGTATAACGTATCTGATAATTTTAAATAGTATATTAGTTTGTAGATTGCGTCGAAATGAAGAATAGAATTTACAAGTGTCCCTGCAAAATTCCCTGATTAATAGCAAAGCTCTTAAATATGTCGAAAAGTGCGAGGGTGACTCCAAATTGGGGACTTGAGCGTGCTACTCGTTCCAAACCTCCACTGAAAAACACAGCAGGATCTCCCTCAGAAATAAGTCGCTTACCAATATCAATTGCATTCATGTTTCTTGCGCTCTGATCAGAACTTTTTGAGCATTGTATGTCCATATCTTTTACAAGCTTATCTTCATCTTTGATAAATATTATCTTTGGTTTGGAGATAGTTGCCGTTGCCGTTGCCGTTGCAATTCCTGTTTCTTTTTCATTAAGATTAGTTGGAAGAAAATTACTGTTTGGTAGATTTGCGACGTTTCCGATAAAGGTTTCTTTCTCTTTATATTGCAACGGAGCTGGATTCTTATTTTCATTTATTGTTGTCTCCCCAAGACTTTGTTGTCTTGTTTTGATTATATCGAACGGCGTCGTCATGAAGGCCGCAGGTGCTGCTGCAAGTACCCCGCTAGCAAACAGGACAATGGGAAAAGGTACGGAATCTCCCAATAGTTCAGGTATGATTTCTTTTGCGTGAGAATATATAGGAAAGAGAATTAATGAAAATGATATATCTCGTAACAAACACGCATCTGCTCCTTTATACAATCCCTGAAAACCCCCTATCTCTTTCCACACTTGCTCAAAAGGCATATTGGATGTTTGCAACGCCACTTTGGTAACTTCTAAAGGATTTGTGACAACTACTTGACATGCTCCAGCAATACCACCTGAAAGAATTTCGCCTAATACTGGAGGTATCGGTAATCCACCAGAAACAAGCACACTCCTTGCAATGTCATTCACAGATAGCTTAATCGCCTTTTCTGGAGCTACTCCAAATAATTGAACCCAAACTCCTTTATATAGACCGAAAAATCCACCTTCATCGTCAATGATTTTTGGTACAGATAATATTCCGTCTGGGTATTTCTCTCGACCAGATTTCGTTTGAAGTTGAGTCTTCACAAAGTCAATCGGATAAACTGACAACGCCCCTATGCCTCCGGCAGCAGCTCCAATGACAGTATCAACAATAGGTGTTGGAAGCTGAAATGAAACAGATTTTAGAGTTTGTGTAGCTACAATGATGGCGATGAACACGAAATTTCTAATCTTTGCACAATTGAAACAAAGCTGCATACTCTCAATTTATGATATTTAATGGAGTGCAATCATTTTGCAGGCTCATGCTTAAAGAAGGAAACCGTTCTGTTTCTTTTCTCTTGACGTGGCATTATAAAATGTAAACTTTTTGAACATGACGTATCTTTTTCTAATTGTTTGTATCAAATCCAGCGATTGATTTTTTCTGTTCAAAATCATTGATCAAATTACGTCATTACATTTTTGCAAATAATTCCGAACATGCCAAAAATGTGAAATCCGAAATCATCAAAAATCAATGTTCAGAAGATTATTGTAGGGCCACGTGCCACTTCTCGTTTCGCCGGAAAAGTAAATTAGTTTTCAAAAGAACTCGCGTCATACGGTCTTCGTTCGTATAACATAAATGCCATTTGAATTTGGAAGTCTCTCATGATAAAAAATGGAGAAAACTATACAAAATTTCTCCTCAACTATAAATTTGAAGAAAATAAAAAATCAAGTCAAGATAAGAGACTTTACGAAGGAAGGAGGCAGGGGTTGACAGAAAATAGTTGTTATCGCGGAACTTGTTCAGGTATTTATGAAAAGTTTTATATTTACTGAAAATATTTTTTCAATCTGCTACCGCGTATGATCTTACCATTCCAACGAATGATATCATACAATTCAAATCAATTTTTGTAAATAAATCTGAAAAGAAATCCTCATTGACTGCATTAAATGTAGGTCATTCTTTAACTTCATTGGAATTAGTGTCTATGCCGCTTCATGTACGCTCTTGCAATTCTACATTAAGATTACCAGATTAGGCAAATTAAGTTCGCTAATGGCAATCTCTATCATTTCATCATTTTAGATTCACAGAAATTACGCTTTATACAACTTCTTGCTATACTTAAGAAAGAAAAGTGAATAAAACTTCTTGTTCCAAACCACATAAACACGAAAAGAATTTTTTTAGTTTACAAGTGCGAAGTATCGACCCAGAGGCGAATACAGAAATATCTAAAAGATGGAAACTTGGTTTGTCCCTCAACCTTCTTTGTATTGAATACTGATATAAGGAAACCATTAGTTATTTTTCCAATTATTTTTGTTTTGTATCGAGTCTACCCAGTGATTTCGTCAATTTCACAACTGACTGGTTCAACATTCAATTTACATGTATCGAGACCACTTAGAAGGCAGACTTGTTGGAACGTAGCGGACTGAAATAGCACCGCATTCTGAGCAGAAACTGAATTCCTAATAAAAGGAGCATTGAGTAACATTCTCTTTGCAGCATTCTCAAAAAGTTTATCCAAAGTATGTCCAGCACATTCCTGTGGTACACATAAAGGGAAGGAATATATTTCCACGTCTGCGTCAACTTCTACACCATTTCCCCCCTCGTTAAATGCCGCACCTCCCTCCCCAAGGAGAATTGTTCTGGAATCAACGCATTGCAAAGTACCTCCTCCGTTGGTGCAGGCTGTTGCATAGTTTAAAAAGTTACGATTTCCTGTGAAGTGTTCTCCAAAATGCATCATTCCTGAGGCTTTCAAAGGTGGTAAAGGGTCATTTGATTCCATATTTCTTATTCCACTGGAGGTTTCTTCATCAACATCCCAGTTGCAGAGTCCAGTTTCTCTGCAGGTTGAATTGAAGGCAACGAGAAGACTATAAAAAGTGCTTTCCAACATGTCGCCTGTGTTCAATTGCTCAGAAGCCGGGATGCATTCTGATAAAGATGCTGAGGCTGTGAAAATGCTCGAAAACGCGAGCATGCAACTCAAAATAAGAGACAGTGATTTAGGCATGATCAAATATGACAGTAAATCTGAAGGTTATCAAGTTTTCTTATGAGAAGTCCGATTGATAAAACTGTTCGGTAGTACGCGAACAACTTTTATCATCTTCAAAGCATGACTAGAGGTCATTTTTAATCATGCTGGAACCCATCGTTAGTAGGATCCCCGTATGTACTCTACACCTGTGAACGAAATGTTTGACGAACGAATATATTCAGAAAAATGAGAGAAGTTATTATTTTGTCACCTCAATTTCGTTTTAGTTGTTGCAAAAGAATTTATTAACATTTCTGTCTTTTTGTTGAATGACAATAATTTTGCAATTTTAAGTGCAGCACTTATAATTATTCTGATGTCCAATTGTAATTTTCCGTGTAGATTGGTTTTGACCTTTTTTAGGTGATATTAGGTGAGACATAACACAAAATCTAATGAAAGGAAATATCTAGTTAGTAGAGAAAATTATTCTAATGCAATTCTTCTTTCAATCAACAAAATAGTTAAAATCTTTAACAATAAACGATTCGTCGAAAGATAATCCTAGGTGCTAAAGATTCTGCAATAAACATATGCTTTCAGTAAAAACATCTTTTAAAAACGATCTACTTGCTCAGATTGTCACAGCATCAATTTTGTTCCACCTAAGTTGTTGTTGTTGTTGTTGTTGTTCTATGTTATATTTTAAGTGGCAAAATAGCATCGTACTGAGATGGTTCCTAAAGCTGCACTTTGTAAGTATATGCAAAATTTAAAATTTATTTTAATAATTTGATAGATTTAAAATTGCTGAAATCAATCAACTCTACTCTATTTCCATCAACAAATCGTCTCCATCAACCTTATCACCCACATTCACTGTGATACGAGTGACTTTACCGCTTGCAGTTGCTGGGATAATGGTTTCCATTTTCATGGCTGATAGTGAAGCTACAGCCTCTCCTTCTTTGACTTCATCTCCTTCTTTAACCTTCAATCCAACAATAACTCCAGGCATGGGTGATCCCACGGATCCAGGTCCTTTAGCTTTTTCTCTTACTGCTCCATCTAAGTCAGCATTTAGATCAGTGACACTTATGTACCAGGGTTCTCCATTGAGTTCAAATCCAACAAGACGTTTTCCATCCTTATCAACATCTTGGACGGAAATAAGTTTCACGATGAAGGATTTTCCTGGTCCAAACTCGATTTCAACCTCCTCACCCATTTGCATGGGAGTAAGGAACAAATTAGTGGGCAAGTGACCAACATCTCCGTAAACTTGTTCGAATTCCTTCCAATCAACGTAAACCGTGGGGTACAAGGCGTATGAGAGTAAATCCTTCTCCGTTATTTCAGTTCTGTATTTCTGTTGAAGTTCTTCACGAGCTTTATCAAATCCATAATCATCTAATGAAGCACCAGGACGGCCATCAACGGCGGTAAGACCACGACTCTTGAGTACTCTACTCCTCAAGGGTTCAGGGAACCCACCTGGGGGGATACCAATATCTCCCTTCAAGTATTGAACTACAGATTCAGGGAAAGCCAAAGACTCGGCATCTTCCAAAACTTGTTCAGGAGAAAGATCTTGAGATACCATGAATTGCGCAAGATCTCCAACAACCTTTGAAGATGGAGTTACCTTGGGTATGTCGCCAAGCACGATGTTTGCTTGGGCGTACTTCTTCTTGATCTCGGGCCATTTTTCAGTGAGTCCGAGTTGACGGGATTGGTACAAAAGATTTGTGTATTGACCTCCTGGGATTTCGTGTTCATAAACATCTGATGATCCTGAAAGTTGACCAGATTCAAATGGAGCGTAAAGGGATCGTACATTCTCCCAGTATGTATTCAAAGGTCCAAGTTCTTTCATGTCAATTCCAGTATCGAGGTCAGTATCACGAAGATTAGCAACAACAGCACCCAAAGACGGTTGAGATGTCAATCCTGAAACAGCGTCCATTGCGACATCAACTACATCAGCTCCAGCGTTTGCAGCAGCAAGCATGGATGCAACTCCGGATCCTGCAGTATCGTGTGTGTGTACATGAATTGGAACATCAGGATGCTGTTTCCTCAATGCACTGACTAGAAGAGAGGATGCCTTTGGAGTAAGAAGTCCAGCCATATCCTTAACAGCCAATGAATGCACTCCCATGTTAACCAAATCGTCAGCAAGTTTGAGGTAGTATTCAAGGGTGTATTTTCCTTTATTGACATCAGCAACATCACCAGTGTAGGACATTGTACCTTCAACAAAACCTCCTGCAGCTCCCGCGGCGTCAACTCCTAATTTAAGATTATCGAGGTAGTTGAGAGAGTCAAAAACTCTGAAAATATCAATTCCAGATTGCTTGGCCTGATCACAGAATTTGTATACAACATTATCAGGATAGTTAGTGTATCCTACAGCATTTGCACCTCTTAGCAACATTTGGAATGGAACGTCAGGAACCTTTTCTCTTAATTGCTCCAAACGTTCCCAAGGACACTCGTGCAAAAATCTCATGGCCACATCGAAAGTTGCTCCTCCCCACATCTCTAATGAGAATGCATTAGCAAGGGCTGAGTTGGTATATTCGGCACAATTGACGAGCTCACTGGATCGCATACGAGTAGCGAGAAGAGATTGATGGGCATCACGCCAGGTGGTGTCCATGAGAAGAAGACCTTCATGTTTACGGACGTAGTCAGCATAAGCTTTAGGTCCCTTAGTAGTAAGAATTTCACGCATGTTGGTTTTGTTGGTAGTTGGTGGAGGAGAGGGTAACGGAGAAATGACGCCTTTGCTAACTCCTGGAACGATTTTGGATGGATCAGCTCCCAGTTCCTTGGGATGTCCATTCACTGCCAAATTAGCAAGGTAGCGCATGTAGTTCTCAAGACGATATATTAGTTTTGGATCGGATTGTTCTTCACTGGCAAATGACCACATGGAAGAAGAAGTTTGCTTCAAATCTGGGTGATCATCAATGAAGGATGTAGTCACAATTCCGGTGGCAAATTCAGGATGAGTTAAAACATTCAACAAGAACGAAATGTTTGTCTTTACTCCGCGAATACGGCATTCTTGTAACACTCTGACCATTCTAGCGCATGTTTCCTTGAAGCTAGAACCACGGGCGGTGTACTTAACAATCATTGAATCGAAGAAAGGAGTGATGGTGAGACCAGTGTATCCAATTCCATCCATACGGATTCCATTACCAGCAGAATGACGGTAGACACTGATGGTACCAGTGTCAGGAGCGAAATCACGTTCCGAGTTTTCGGTAGTCACACGGCATTGGATGGCAACACCACGGGGTGTAATGTTCTCTTGAATGAGTCCAACTTCTTCTAAGCTAGCTCCTGCAGCGATCTTAATTTGAGCAGCAACAATATCAACGCCCGTCACTTCCTCTGTAACAGTGTGCTCTACTTGAATTCTGGGATTAACTTCAATGAAGTATGGTTTGTTATCAGAGTCTACAAGGAATTCAACAGTACCAGCATTCTTATAGTTAGCAGCTTGAGTAAGCTTAACAGCATAATCATGAAGCTGAAGTCTTAGATCCATTGGCAAACTCCAAGCTGGTGCCATTTCAATAACCTTTTGATGCCTTCTTTGGATAGAACAATCTCTTTCCCATAAGTGAACTACGTTTCCTTTGCCATCACCAATAATCTGTACCTCAATATGACGAGGTCTTTCAACAAATCTTTCGATAAAGACAGATCCATCTCCGAAACTGGCCAAAGCCTCAGAAGACGCAGATTCAAAAGAAGATACCAAATCATCCATATTGCGTACAACTCGCATTCCCTTTCCTCCTCCTCCCATGGAAGCTTTAATAATGATAGGCAATCCATTCTTTTCCACAAAATCTACAACTTCCTCCGTGGTCGTCAAGGCTCCGTCAGATCCTGGTACAACAGGAACTCCAGCGGCAATAGCAGCTTCACGAGCACTAGTTTTATCCGAAAATGTATTTAAGTTCTCTACAGTGGGTCCAACAAATGTAATATCAGCATCCTCACAAGCTTGAGCAAACTCAGGACTTTCACTCAAAAATCCATACCCAGGATGAATGGCTTCAACATCGGCATCTTTGGCAACTTTGATGATTTGGTCAATGTCAAGATATGTACTAATTGGTGTACTGTCAGATGTAGCCTTTTCCAAAAGGAAGGAGGCATCTGCTCCCCAACGATGTTGAGAATATCTGTCTTCCTTACAGTAAATAGCAACCGTTCCCATATTCATTTCCGTGGCCGCTCTCATGATACGAACAGCAATTTCAGCACGGTTCGCTGCCATGATTTTCTTAAATGGTGGTTTGTCATTATCATCAGCCAAATGGGAATCACTGGAAGTAGAGGTAGGTGGATCCTGCAATACATTAAGCCTTGTGTCAATACGATTCTCGAGTTGATTTCGTTGGAGGAAGGTTGGCTTTGCCTTTAGAAAGTTCGGTTGTTGGAAAGCCGTCACCGATGCAATGGCGAGGAATGCTGTGACAGCAACCCTAGATCTGATCATTGTTTCCTTTTTTATTCAACGATCAATTATAGATAACAAATTGAATAAGATCGAAGTTAATTCTCCTACTTCAAGCAGAGAATATTGTATTATTGGCGTTTTATTGATTGCTCAACAAAATGAGTACACGTATTGGAGGACCTTGATGGCGAAATTTCAGCCTCAAAAGGATGAGTGGATGTAGCGTGACATCGAAAGATTGATAAAGTAAATTACTTAGGGAATAGAATTCCATTTAGGTTTTGACAACGTACTTACTTTTTCCTAAATAATGAGATTTGATGGCAGCAGATGCGTTCTGACGATGGCTAAGTTGATAACTGTTTTAACTTCAATTCATTCTCCTATCAATAATACCAAAATATGTTCACATCTAAATCAAAAACATAGATATATACAGTACATTTCAGGTTTTTGCTTACTCAAATCGAATCTATGACGTCACAAGAATATAGGAAAGAACCGTTAAGCTGACAACTTTACCTCCGGAAGATTGATTAGATATTTGGTAAGTTGAAGTGTTTCATTCGCAATCAACTAAAAATAAATGTAAATTCAAATGCAAGATCTTAAGGATCAATTCTGCTGATCAGTGGAAAAACGCAATATTATATAATTAAAAATAAAGAAAAAAATAAATGGAAAAATGAGGAGGGGTTGTGATCAACTCATTATCACTATTTTGCTTTTGAAGTATACTCTTATTGATGCAATTCAATCTAGTTCTATAAATAAGGGCCCAAAACCCATAGATGGAAGTCTATGGCCAGATCGTTTCCCAGCGAAAAATCACTGCTCACGATGTGGATTATGTGAAACAACGTTTGTTTCTAAAGTGAAGGATAGTTGCGCTTTCTTAAATGAAGGGATGGCACGGATGGATAGTATGGAAGCCAAAGTTCACGGGAGAACTCGAAATATGCAAGACTTAGCATGGACTTCTGAGGGTGAAAATGAAAATATTCAAAATGATGAAGGTCGATTCGGTGTCATGGAAGTGCCCATGATGCTTGGAAAAGGAGTCGGTATTCCACAAGCGCAATGGACAGGCTGCGTTACTGGAATAGCTATATCTATGTTGGAAGCAGGAAAAGTAGATGCAGTTGTTTGCATTGCGAGTAAAGCTGCAGAAAGCACAGACGGAAATTCTGGTTGGAGTGAACCTGAACCAATACTTGCAAGAACAGTAGAAGAAGTTTTAAGGGGTCGAGGAGTTAAACCTGCGTTAGCTCCTAGCTTGAAAGTATTGGATGAAATTAAAAATGACGATTCCATTGAAAAGCTGTTATTTTGTGGAGTGGGATGTTCTGTTCAGGGTAAGTCTCATGCTTATTCACTTTTACACATCAATAGGCACATTTTATCTGAATACGTTATATCTAAAATGATTTTTGAATACTTTAGCATTCAGAGCCGTGCAAGATGACCTTCATCTAACGGAGGTCTATGTTCTAGGTACTAATTGTGCAGATAATAGTCCTACACCGCAAGCAGCACGAAATTTCATGTCCAAAGGCCTTCAAGTAGATCCAGCTAATGTGCAAGGTTATGAATTTATGCAGGTACGTCAAAACGATGAAATCAGAGTAAAATCCTATGAATAATAGACTGTTTCTCTATTGCTTTCACTAACAATATCGCTGCATAAAACAGGATTTTCGCGTCCACATTAAAATACCTCCATTATCGACCGAATCATCATCAACATACATTAAAAAGCCATACTTTTGTCTTCCTGGAACCGTCGCAAAATCAGCCATTGCTGAATCTTGTTTAGCCTGTTTTGATTATACAAATGGATTGGCAGATGTTGTAATAGGTTACATGGCGGCACCTCTCGATGGAAATAACGGAGGTCAAATGGATCAATCCTTTCAATCTATAGTGGTTCGTAATTCTAGAGGAATGGATATGCTTCAAACAACCAAAGATGCAGGTAGACTATATATACAGGGTGATGCCATAGGAAGTGGGTCACATGAAAAAATAGCATTAGCCACTGTTGAATCAGATAGCATAGTGATGGAAATGACTGAGAGAGGAAAAGTACCGGAGAAGGGTATGCCAAGATTCATGGGAGAAATTATGGCGTCCGTTATGGGTACAATTGGACCCAAAGGTATAAATTTTGCCAGGTATAGTATCGATTATCACATATTAAGAAATTACTTACATATCTTAGACGAATGGGGTGAAGCGAGAGCCAAGAAAAGTATGCCAAAGTATGCAAGTGAAATTGTTGAAAAATATCTAGAAGATGAAAAATTTTCTATACTAAAAGAAAGTATTTTGTCCAAGAAGCTTAAGTAAGAATTTGAAAGCTACGCTTGAAACAAAGAATGTTAAAATAGAATAGCTCATGTTTTATGATAGTAAATAAATCCTTTCAATGAGCCAGGGATATGCAAAACAAACATATCCACTTCTCAAGGTATTCGTAGTGTCATTTACAATAAAGCATTGATAAAAGAAAGTCAAGTAAAAAAATTATTATTGGAAGGAGAGTCGCAAAAATTTAGTACATATTGCTACAATAGAAAATGAATTTCAAGTCATGATGGCAACGTTTAGAAAAGTCATAGAATGAAGCATTCGAAAGTAGAAAGTAATGATGATCATGATGTTTTGGTAGATCGATTATCTTGAAATCTCCAGTAGGCTGCTAAGATGCTACCTAGACAGGAATGCACAGTTGCTGAAAGTGCACCCGGTAGAGATGCAAGAGGGTCGGCACCAATAGAACGTGCCAACACAACTGCCAAAGCTGAATTTTGCATACCAGTTTCAATTGAAATCGTTCGGCTTGTTCGTTCTCTATTACGTGTGATATCAGAGGTATCATCCTTGGTGTTACTATTGGATCGACTGTGACGAGCAAATAAAATCGCTTTGGGAACTAGATATCCCACCATAAATCCGATCGTATGCAAACATAAAACAGCTTTTAGAATTGTAGGTAGTAAACTCATACTTCCTGTGCCTACCATAGTAGAGACATTTTGAGCCACGACACCACCACAAATCAACGCAACCAGGACAACACTTGCAAAGGGTGTAAACCTAGATATAGATTTCGCCATTCGTGGAAATTTAGAATTGATAAGCATTCCTAAAAGAACCGGACCCAGTACCACTTTCGCAGTGGCAGTACATAATGTAAGTCCACTCACATGAACTTGAACAGAAGCCATGGAATTTCCAAGTACTGGATTGGGGAGAGTATATCTCATTAATAACTGGACTAGGAGTGGAGTTACAAAGCTGGCCATGATGGTAGAGCATGCCGTTAATAATACTGATAATGCTAAATCAGCACCTGCAATAAGAGACACCAGGTTGCTGGCTGTTCCACCGGGAGAACAACCAACTAAGATCAATCCTAAATACAAAGCAGCACTCGCGGAGACAGTAGATGATTGTCGAAATAAAAAACTGAAATGACCAACTAAAAATGCCGATATTGGCATAATGATGAATTGACATAAAATTCCCATGGGGACAGAAATCCAATTATTGGACAAAACATTTGTAAAATCTTGTTTCTCTAAAGTCATCCCTGTTCCCATCATGACGCTGGAAAGCATAAGTGAGATGAGATTGCCACTACTGACCCATGTTAGAGTAGAAGGAGCCGAAATTGCCAAACAGGCGGCAGAAAGAACGAAGAAGGGAAATGCAGATGTCAGAGTAGACAATAGAGTATCAAGTTTGGCATTGAAACTATCGGGTGGAGTTTCGGCGCTAGAAGAGGAGGAATATAGTTTCAAAGAGTTTGAGAAGGAACGTTGAGATAAGGGACGATTCAAAGCTTTTGCATCCCAATGAATAAATTTTGTGGAAGAATTAATTCTCTTGAGATGCACCGTGGACTTGATCGAGCCAGGATACAACGCAAAGGAAACAATGGGTTTCATTCTCATGAAGAATAAGATGTGTACCACAAATAATGAGGCTTTTTTGAGTACGATCATTGTATTAAATCTTTGATTGAGTATCTACTGAAATGTATCTAGAAACAATCAATGATTTTCGTTATTGGAGGAAGAATGATAATGTAGATGAGATACTAATTCTTATGTCTTCTTGGTAAGTGTCACAATCATGCGTGTCCGATCTGTGCTCCAACTTTTGCTTGGGATTTATTTCCCCATGAAACAATAATAATAACTATAATATCCTTTGCAAAAATTCCATTCCATTTCATAAGAAGATCGGCGTAAGTAAAAATAGTATACCTAGGTACATACATAGAAGCAATATCAAGCCATTCCTGATCCATCCAAACAACAAACATAATTTCTCGTCATATTTCACATTTTTGATTGTTTGATGGGTGTAGACTGTCGTAGGAAGTCCTACGGAAGACTGGCAAAACTTGTCTTGCCCAACTTCTTTCAAATTGTCTTCTCCATAAGAACTCCAATTCACAACTTTGTATATATGGTATAGTAACCTTACCTCTCAACAGCAGCAGTGTCCATTATAAAAATTATAATAGTAATCATCATCATCATCATCATTTGAACAATTTGATTCCACCATGACAGAAAATGCAACCATGAATGTCCAAACTAAACTATCTCTTCATGGATCTTCCTCATCCTCATCTCGTCATGCTCTAACTACTCTTTCCATATCCATGAAAGATGAGAATGATTCAAAATTGGAATATTTAGTCTATGCCTCTCATGGAATTATCAATCTAGCAACTGCCTCTACCATTTCGGACCCTCACAATCCCACTACTATTACGAATGTACAACAAACTCTACGAAGCAGTCGAAAAAATAAGGAAGCCATAATTACTGCTCTTACTAGGATTGATTCCATCAATATTGTCACATCTGAAGAATTATACATCCTAGCCGCTGGTTATTCCAATGGAGGCATCTCTTTATGGTGGTATTCTCCACAAAATAATAAAACTGCCAATAAAACATCTGAATGGAAAGAAATCATTCTTTTAGAATGTGCCTCCAATGAATCCATATCCTCCACAACATCTTCCACCAATTCCATTACTGATATTAGTGGAATCTATCATTCCCATTTAAGATTATTCGTATTGGCCACAGCCACAGCTCATGGATTAACCATTTATCAATCACCCATGCAAACTTTGTTGCAAAATTCATTTACGGAATCGAATACCCCCGTTCCTACTGATGAATACAAGGTACAACATATTGCCAAATGTGGGTCCTTAGCCAGTGTTCTTGTAACTACTCGTATTATTCCATATTGCTTCAAACTTCATGATGGACACAAGGATACTACCAACGTCGAAACACTTATTTTTTGTGGTACAGCCTTACCTCGTCATAACAAAGTATGGGTCTATTCTTCTATATCATCCTCTATAAAGGAACCAACTTCATTTCTAACTCATGGGAATTTGATTGGACATGAAGATTGGATCACTTGTCTGGCTTGGAAACCACTTCTTAATTCCTCTATATCAATATCATCATCCTCCGAATCTATAGTAGAGCCAGATTACTTTCTAGCATCTGGATCACATGATGCCAAGATTCGATTATGGAAATTCCAACCTTCTACCACATCTATTTCAGTTGAAGAAAATGAGGATAATGAAGAAGAAGAAGATGAAAATGATGATGATGATGATGATGATGATGATGACGAATATCATGATGATAATGGAAGTGATGACGATGAAATCTTGGATACAATACTAGAAGAAGAAGGTGAAGCTCGTCTTGTACTGAAACATCTTATTAATAACTCCTCTATTGCTATTTCCTTGGAAGCGTTATTGATTGGACATGAAGAAAGTATTACATCCCTTTCATGGAAACCATCCACTGCATATTCTTCAAAAGAAGATGATACAGATGATTTGTGCATTGTTTCCTCTAGTATGGACAAAGCTATTCTGTTATGGTCACCTGATGACGCAGAAGAAGGTATTTGGATTCCCTCATCTCGGGTTGGAAGTGCTGGTGGCATTTTAGGTGGAAGTATTGGAAGCTCTTTATTAGGATATTTAAATGTCACATTTTGGAACACACAATCAAAGGACTTAATGATGGTAGGTGTTGGTTTTGGTGGATCTATTCATTTTTGGAAATTGGTTAGTTCTGATGTCTCATCCTTAACGGAAGAAGCAAAGCAAGACATGGTTACTTCGAGCATTATGGGAGTGGACGAAGAGCAAGTTTGGGAAGCACTACCTTGTCTTACTGGGCACTTTAAAGGAGTCTCGGATTTGGATTGGGAAACTGTTTCAGGTGAATATTTGTTGACTGTATCCTATGATCAAACATGCCGAGTATGGTCAGAAGTTCACGTCGAATCCAACAATGGTGAAAGTATACGATGGATGGAAGTTGGACGACCACAGGTTCATGGATATGATTTGAATGCCATTACATGCATGGGTGGTGACGGTAGTGTAGATGGAAGAAGTGAACCTAGATATCGTTTTGTGTCAGGGGCAGATGAAAAGCAACTTCGAGCATTTGATGCTCCTGTCATGACATTACGGTTAGTTCATGGATTACAAAATCGTAATAGTACATGGGAGGGGGAAAAGGAAAAGTTGGAAAGTAACTCTAGGGTGGAAAGAGCTTACATTCCCTCATTGGGACTAAGTAATAAAGGAATGCTACCCACTTCTGAACATAATGATGAATCTAATGGTGAAGTTGAAATACCAACCTCAAACCAAGGAGAATCAAATTCAATTCCACCATTGCCTTTAGAACGTGATTTAGGTGTGACTACACTTTGGCCGGAAGTTCGAAAATTATATGGTCATGAATCTGAACTGGTCTGTTTAGCTTCCACGTCCTTGACAAAAAGAAGCAACGGAGAGATTTTGGTTGCATCAGCTTGTAAGGCCAGGGATGTTGAAAATGCAGCAATTCGGTTGTGGAATGTAGAGAGTGGTATTTGCGTCGGTGTCTTAAAGGTAAGTATCATTGGTAGCTACAATAATGTAGGGAAAGACTTTGTGTTAGAGAATCATCTTACTAATATTATGTTCCATTTTAATGAAGGGAGGCCATCGTTCAACAGTTGCAACATTAAGCTTTTCTGCAGATGGATCGTTTTTGGTAAGTTAATTTAGTCCTTGAATCAACCCTAAAAATGAACCTTATCTGACTTTTATTCGAATATTAGGCGTCCTCTGGAAAAGATAGACGACTTTGTATCTGGAAGAAAACTATGAATCCTGATTCTGAAGAGATGCAATCATACAGTCTAGCAGCTGCAGTAGATACAGCCCACAAACGTATAATATGGAGTGTTGATTTTTGCTCATATGCTCCTAGCCTTCTAGCTAGCGGTGGTCGTGATGGTATTGTGAAGATATGGAGAATTGAAGAAAAAGAAGATCACAGTTGTGAATTAAAAGAACTCCTGAGGTGCGTTTAGATTCATTATTGAACTTCACAAAAGAAGTATGATTTCATTAAAGCAATAATTTATTTTGTCTTTATCCTTCAACAGGTTTGAACCATTATCTAAAGAAGATGGAAAGAAAAATGTATCTGTCACAGCTGTTGCATTTACTCCTTTATCTATAAAATCAAGTGATGATAAAGAAAATGCTGTGATTGCTATTGGTTTAGAAAATGGATTAATTGAATTATGGTCTATCTCTTTAGATACCTTAGATAAGGCGGAGCTTCTACAACAGGTTTGTTACTCAGATTGTCATATTGCGGCTGTGAAAAAATTGGCATGGAGACCCTGTAAGGAAAGTTTAGGTGAAGAATATAATTTGTCGGGAAAGAAATTCACCTTAGCAAGTTGCGGATTAGACCATGGTGTGCGGATATTCGACATATTTTTTGGATGACTCTATATGAAAGAAATAAATAATGAAGAAATTACCACAACAATAGTAATTCTCAATAAAGAGTATGTAATAAATGATGTAAAAGAGTGAATTTGTTGTTTAATCCTTTTGTTGAGGATACGTAAATTTGTACACAAATACTGAAGAGATTAGCAGAACACACAAGCTCTCGTCTCACAAAACCGCCATGTTGAAACGAATGAAACCATCATTTCCAAAAACTGCGTTTTCCCCACATTCTTTTCCTGTTTGAATAGCAACCATCAGCATGAGGGATATTCTCAATACACTTCTTGACAGTTTAAGGAATGGAAACACTTTCGTTTCAATTCTTAGCTTTATCTCTTTAACATTCTTCTCCGTAAATACATTACGAGGCTACTTTCTGAAAGATGAAAGACCTTTTAACAGTGTCTCGGAAGATGCATTTTTCATTGCTATGAAGTTTGGTATGTGGGATGAAGCCAGAAAATTTCTTCAACGACCAGACGCATCTATTCTCGTCAACTATCGCTCAAGTTCACTTTGGTGGGCTTGTACAATCAACGATGTCCCGCTTGATATTATCAAAACACTATATAAAATTTCACCTCGTCAGATTCACTATCAAGATAAATTTTATCGACGAACTGCACTTCACAGAGCTTTGAAATTTTCTTCCGATGATGTTGTAGATTTACTTCTTAAATTGGCTCCAGAACTAATCTCTACGCCAGATAAACAAGGAAACTTGCCTCTACACTTTAGCGTACGAACAACTCATTCTATTGTGAGGAAACTACTTTTAATGTATCCCTCAAGCTTGAACGAAAGAAATGTTCTTAGACTCAGTCCTTCTGAAATCTTCCTTTCACACTGGGAACCATTTTTAGACTTAAAAATAACGAATATCAGAAACGTATTAGATTTGAATCATATTCAAGATTTTGGTGAGGGCCTGAGAGATTTTCAGAAAACACTCCTACTATTTATTGAAGTATTTAGTAACAAAGTTATTCAGGACAAACAGGAATGCGGTAGTTGCGCGATATTTTTCCTTTCCTCGATCAAATCCACCTACATTGACAAATGGCTACCAATCCATGAAGCAATAAAGTTGGGTCCACTGAAAATTCCACCTATATTTGTGCAATTTCTTGCAGTCACAATGCCATTAGAACTACAAAAAATCGACAGCCAAGGAAACACTTTACTACATCTCTCTGTTATTCATAGTCAATACAATAACTTAACG
>Ga0209092_10002426_pt1 | contig 17131 bp, 7 predicted proteins | sample FraStrMetagenome_FD_187446 | JGI IMG/M metagenome (GOLD analysis project Ga0209092, IMG submission 187446) | Marine eukaryotic phytoplankton communities from Arctic Ocean - Fram Strait ARC3M Metagenome (SPAdes) (version 2) | ecosystem: Environmental > Aquatic > Marine > Oceanic | place: Fram...
TTCCTAAATTCATTTTATTTTTTAACTACTACCAGGAACTGGCATAATACTCGAACCTTCCGGGGGTCCACAGCCTTCCTTTTTGGCTACTATTTTTTGGGAAAGGACTAGCCTCGGCTCTGTGATAGGAACTTCGTAAATAACTAATCAGACCTTTAGTCCCACAATTTATATCCACTAAAAGGGCCTTGTTGTCTTTACTTTGTTTGATCTCAGAAACAAATACCCCCCCAGTACGCGGCGAGCGTAGCATGTGTGCATATAACGCTCGGCGCCTAATTAAATAGCCTGAAAATGCCTTGGAATGACGCCGGCGTAAAAATCGAAGAAAATCTTTAAAGACGTTTCGAAAATGTCGACGTAACAATAATTTACGAAACAAAGGTATAAAACGTTGTGCGGCCGGCCATAACAAAGAAATCCTATCATTCCATTTTTCGTAAGCCACTTCGGCATCATCATCCTTTGCGGCTTTTTGAGTGACTAAGTCAACTTTCGACCACGCGGGTGGAAGATACCGATTGAGAGTTGGGAGGTAGATCGCACGATTCAAAGGCACAGGGTCAGAGAGTTTGATCCGTTTCCGGATCGGCCGAATCATAGGGACCTCGCCGAAATTTTGCAGGATTGCAGGTTGCAAAAGTCCGTCTAATATTTGTAGAGGCACGAAAGGCAGGGACGTCATCGACACGTGTCGATGATACTGATGAGGGAGGCCAAATAAGTTGCTGAGCTCCCCTAAACCTAATTTTCGATATCCGAGTCCGGAAGACGAAAAGTCTGACGGCATTGAAACGTTAATTCCAAGGGCGAGAGGGTGTATCAGTTCCTTGTGCGAAACGTGGGTCAGCTCCGCAGACAGCATGGGTTTTGATCGTATTGAGAAGTCTAGGTAGGAGTAAAGGCTTCTGCGTATAGAGGTATACTTAGGTGAGAAATGAAGACCTCCGCAACACCAAACGGATTCGAATTTCGTTGCGCCCCCGAAATGGGAATGTTTCACCCTTCGGAGCAGAAAATCGAATTGCGGCAGAGATCGAAGACGTGAGTGACGATCCATAATAAAAAGGAACCGTGGTTGTTTTGAAGAGCGAATAGCCTTCATGACATTAACGAGAAAGGTAAATGTCCCACTAATTAAATTCAAACTATCAAGTGCAACAAGTTCATTACTAAACTTTAAAGTTGACTCTTTTCCTAACACCTTAACAACATTAACATAGAGAGAACCTCCTGGTATGGTCATCAAAGAAGTCAGGAGAGATGATAACGAATCAAATTGAGGAAAATTTAAGGATAGAATCATATTCGAAACCAGTGGGAGTATCCAACATGGAGATGTTTCAAACCAAACATTGAGATGCAAGGGCTGCAATTGTTGGAATATTCCCTCCTCGACTTTCCTTTTCCTCTCTAGTCTAGGTGAATCAACCTGTGTGACGGACAATCGTGCAAATTCATCCCCTTGACTCATCTCCTTAACTTTGGTCTTTACATGGGCAGTTTTTAAAGCCAATGGCGGAGATTGGTTTCTTTGAAGTCGAAGGTCTCCTGCAGCCTTCTCCTCCACTCACTTGTTTTCCAAGGTTTTAACCCGTTTGGAAAGGGCAAGAAGATCCCTTTTGAAGTTGTCCACGTTATTCCCTATGGTACTCCCACTTTTCTCAGCCGCGGCGGCGGTTTTAGACGCTTTACCTACTTCCTCAGACAGTTTTTCTAATCTAGTTTTTAAACTTTCCACAACCTCGATGTTGGAGTTTAGAGCCAAAAACTTCGTTAATTCTGCCGTGATTACCGGGGAATTTTTAAAATCCAGGTTCGAGATTTCCAGCATCAGATCGAGAGATCGAAAATTGGCGTACGCGATAGACTTTGAGATAGCCATGGAATCGTGGACTTGGAATGAATTATGAACCACGTTTCTAGGTGTCGCGACCTGCTCCATCAAAGAGAGAGCTAACTTGGTGGTAACGTGCCACGCCTTGCGAGCATTGTAGTGAGCACGGTTGTACTCTCTATAAGTGTCGTCTATAAACTTCACAAGTCGATGTACCCAACCGCATGAATCAGTCAGAGTCTTGTTACAGAGTGTATGAAAGGGGGATAAGGAATCCAAAGTGCCGTTTATCGTCTCGTTATGACCAACTTCGAATCGATGAACCTCTGCCTTGAGTTGGTCCCTATAACCATCATCTGGAGAGTTCCATTCCTCCCAAGACTTGATGGCCTTGAAATAAGAATCTCCTGATTTCACCACCGTCATTACTCTGGAATCTCCCATGAAAAACTTTGGCAACCGTGTCTCGAATGAGGTCATGGCCACCGCCTGATTATTTGAGGTCATTTTCATTTTGTAGATTCGTTCCAAATTAGACAGCAACTTTTGGCCAACAATTTGACAATACACATGCTCCATCACTGTATTAAAATCCATTAGAAGTCCGTAGTTATCTTTTGGTTGGTGGATCTCAATCCAAGCATTGCAATCAGCCTTGGTTCGAAATCCCAAACCACCATATTGAATAGTTGCCTCATCAGTGGCCGAACGAAGTGAAGCAAGTTCGGCTTCCAACTTCCTAAGTCTCTCCTGCGAGTCTGAATCGCCTGACACCAAGACTGGAGTAGATTCTAATCGATGCAAGCGAGCTTCCAGAGTTGCGACAGACGAGGGGCCTAGTTCCAAGTTTTTAATCCTGGCTTCAAGATTGGTCGGCCCCGATAGACGGAACCTGTCAGGGTCAATATTGACCTGATCTACTCTAGCTTTTAGTTGTCTGGCCATCTTTACAGTAAAATCCTGCAATGCTTCAATCCGGTCTTCCAAAGGGGAAAAGTGTAGTTTCACATTCGTTGGAATAGAGTTGAGATCACGTTTCAAAATCTCAATATCCTTACGGAAAGATTGAACTTCCGAGGAGTGGGTGTCAGAGAAAGAAGTGAACTCATCGATGATCTGCGCGATGGTTAACCAAATGGAAGGCGCGTCAAAATTCCCGTCTAACACTAGAGGCTTTGACCCAACATCCGTTTTTAAATCTTGATACTTTATATCCGCGATGTCAAACAATGAGTTGGTTGTGGCATCGTTTTGGGTTAACTGCTCCTGTAGAGCTTGCAAAGCATCTCGAAGGGATACGGAACGTTCATCAAGAGCCCTGAGAGCTCCTAACATATCTCTTTGACCATCAGTTGACGGGTCCTTGTCGTCCGTGATATTCAAATTCGTGAAAGTTGGCACCAGATCATTAGCTTCAGCGGCAAACGAAATGTTCTTCTTTCGAGGTGTCTTGAACTCCATGGCATTTGCAAATAGCGACTGACTTTGCAGCAGATCCTCCTTAGATACTGGTTTTACCTCAACTTCCTCATTTTCATCATCATCATTTTGCAATTTTACTAACGAAAAGAGACGGATCCATTCTTGTAGGGTGCATAAAGTGGCTTTCCAGCTATCCAAGAGGTCATCCGATAATTTGATACCAGAAAGATATGGATTCACAAACGCAGAATCACTTGTCTTCGCTACGTACACCTCCCCGGGAAGAGCCGGTTGGAACGACCCAGTTCGATGATTCTTGGTGCAATTTGTTAGAGTGCAAAACGTCTGTCCTTGTCCTTTCAATCCTAAACATATGTCGGAATCACTAGGACAACACCACAATCTGTACTTTCTCTGGCTGGCAGCAGTTGAATAGCCCGGTAAAGATGAGGAGATGAAAGACTCACCTTTAACCGAACCAACTGTTCCAATAGTAGACGGAGACCCTCTCACGACAGAGTCAGAAAACTCTCCTGAATCAATAGATGCAGAACCCCCCTGAACGCCGGACCGGGGCGAGGAGCCCAGGTCGAGGCCCTCGAGGACGGCCGCCAACTGCGCACGCGGAGTCTGAACCATGAAAATAAATTCTTTGCTCTTGAAGTGAATATAAAAATCTTGCCCTTAGCGCTAGCTAAACAATCTAAGGCCAACAAATCTATTTAATTCAAGAAATTGTGAGTATCTTTTCTTTTGTAAATGTTTTTCTCCTTCCGATTTCGTTTATGTAGATCATACCAATGTTTGAAGACGACGTCATGAATTCTTTATCTTCGTGGCTGATATATCTTCAATTGAGCATAATCTAGCGAACGGTTAGATCCTTTATATGAATTAAATCGCAATCATCTTTTTAGTAAGCGTAAACCATCTTAATCTTTTAGTACGTGTAGGTTTGTTTGTTTGTTTGAATCCTACCAATCGCTTTTAAGTAAATTTATCGCAGCTAATAATAGCTGTTCAAAACACTTTGCCGTTAACCCGCTTAATTAGAAGATACGAGAAGGTCCTACGGAGATCTTAATCTAAGGTTGGTTCGTCTGAATTAGCTTGTCAGCAAGTTCTGAAGTAAAGTACCATCAATACAACCCTCTAGAGTGTTTCGAATTATCGTGTCCTCTCATTTCAAATGACCTAGATAATTTCAAAGTTTAATTATTCTCTCATCGCATAATAGACAATTATATTCTAACCTGCAGTTGCGGCTTCAGGGTCATGATCATTTATTCATTACAATTCCTTGTGCTGACAGCGATTACATCTGAGACGTCATCTTCTACTTCAAGTTACATTACCTCTACACGGAATCTTCGATTAAGAGACTCTCTGATCAGCAATTTTTATGTTGGCCTTCAAGTACCGAATAATATGCAAAGGGTTGATTTTAAAAATGAATTGTCTAGAAACAGAAGGACTCAATTCAAAACGTCAATGTCTTTTGCCAAGTCGGACCGGAAAAAGTATGATCTTGGATTGGGAATAAATAAACCAATCAAAGATAGCAATGACACAAACATTTTCAGTAGCCCAAACGGCACAATTATTGAAAATTTAAATGTAGGGGAAACTATAGAGGATCTAGATGTTGTTGAAATCGCGTCAAAGAATTGGATTGTTCATCCGACTATTACGGCACCAAATGCTTCTCAGAGTCTCAACAATAACACGCAAAAGATTAGCGAAAGCGAGCTGAGTAAGAATTTCGAGAAAATAGGAAAATACTACAGTTTTGGTGCAGGACGGAATAAAGCGGTACCACAGTTAACGAGAAAGCAATTGAACGACAGCCCCTTGGCTAAGGCCGTTTGGGATAAAGATCATTATCTACGGGATGATTCTACAATGAATAAAGATGGGAACCAAATATCTTCCAATCTTTCTGAGAATCTATTGACTGCATTTTCTGCTGATAATCAAACACAAAAAGAAGAATCGCAGGAATTAACATACGAGCAAATCGATTTGTCAATTCCTTTAGAAGTCTACAATACAGAGCAAAGCATTGATCTTGTATGGGACTTGATGCGAGTGGAAGCTCAACGAGAAGCCGAACGTGAACCACTCTTAGTATCCTTTTTATTTTCCACTATATTGAACCATCCAACCTTGGAGTCGGCACTAGCGTTCCACTTAGCAAATCGTTTGTCGAGTCCCACCATGATCAGCACACAAATTCAATCCTTGATTATGGAGGCATTGGACCCTTCAGTTTATTCCCAACGCAATATTAATATCAGTGAAGAAGAGCGCCAATCGCTGCTAGAGGAGTCTTACACGTTTCGAACTTCGTTACGTGCAGACATATTAGCCGTCCGAGATCGAGACCCTGCCTGTACTTGCCTCCCTGATGTTTTTTTGTATTTCAAAGGTTTTCATGCTTTACAAACCTACCGCGTTTCTCATTTCCTATGGAAGTCTCATCGACAAGTCTTGGCACATTATTTACAATCTCAAGTTAGTCAAGTCTTTCAAATTGATATTCATCCTAACGCCAATCTTGGGTCTGGATTAATGCTGGATCATGGGACAGGTATTGTTATAGGAGAAACCTCTATTGTTGGCCATAACTGTTCGATTTTACACCACGTCACATTAGGGGGGTCTGGTAAAAAAGGAGTTGATAGACATCCCAAAATTGGTAATGGAGTTTTAATTGGTGCTGGAGCTTCAGTGTTGGGAAATATTCAAATTGGAAATGGGGTACAGATTGGAGCCGGGACGCTTGTGCTCACGGATTTACCAGACCATTGCGTTGCTGTGGGTGTCCCAGCAAAAATTATTGGAATCTTCAAGGATGTTGAAAACCAGCCTAGTTTGGATATGAATCAGACCCTGATTGTTGGTGAGGACAGCGAAGATGTTATAAGATTTGGTGGGAGTGGGATATAACTTAAATAGCATTCATTTATCAACTTCACTTTAGTTTAAGAAAAAAGTATCAATGCGAATGAGGCATTTTGTACATGTTTGCGATCGGTTATTTTTTCGTTGGTACCATTCCGTTGAAAGCATCGACATCACTATGTATTGTTATAACGTGACATCCAGTTTCTTAGATTCTCTATTTTTAGTAGATACGGTACAGAAACCTGCCTTTGATGATGAACCTGTTTACCTAAAGATGTATTTGGAGGACACCTTTGAGTTACATCACAACGTCTATTTATTCTTTGGAACTCGAAAATCTCAGCGTGACGTCCATTTAAAGACATTTTAGAACGAGAAAAGCAAAATGTCATGAATCCTATGTTTGCGAGAGCTTGAACACGATCCTCACGTAATATACCACCCTTGTTTTGCAGAAGTTGTTTTTGCTTGTGAACCCACTTCCCTAAAGCTTTATTGGAAGCATATCTTTGGGGCACATTACAATGACCTTCTTGAATAATGAATTCAATTAGTTCGTTGTAACGCTTGTTCCACAAGTTATCACGAACTGAACTTGTGTTTTGCTGGAACAATTCGATGAATCCTATCTTATACAGAGCGTGTACACGATCTTCGCGTAGTATGCCTCCTTTGTTTCTCAACAAATGCTTTTGTTTATGAACCCACTTTCCTAGGGCTCTATTTGATTCATATCTCTGGGGAACGTTACAATGGCCATGCTTATTTCTGAACTCTACTAGTTCCTTGTAGCGATTATTCCACAAATTTTCTCGAACTGAATTTGAATGTGTTTTGAATTGCTCATTAAATTGTTTGTCTAAAGCAAAAAGATCTTGCGGAGAATCGAACTTAAGAGAGTCTGTCTCAACTTGAGTGCAATTGGTGGTTTTATCGAGGGAGTCGGTAAGGATTTTGTGTTCGCTTTTAGAATTTAGAAAGTTGAGGGAGTCTCTAATTTGTCTTTTCTTAAGTGGAACTTTTGATTCAGCAACTATCGTAGAGTGCATGACTTTCCTCTCTTCGAATTTGGATGGGAACATTGACATCCTTTTAGAAGGGAATTCGTAGTCAAAATAGAATGAACACAAAAATAACTGTGATAATAGCTCAGTTTTTTTTAGTTTTTCTCCTACACTTTTAAGCCTTTGCAAGAAACATAAATCATGTATTACCTCTATGCATAGCATTATAAATATATTCAATATCATGCAGCTTAATTTCATTCTATACTTCAAAATAAAAGTAGATTCGGATTAGTATATATACTACGAGCGTGATGATGAAGTATGGGCCTCTTCAATATTTATTATAGTAATTCCCTTGATTATTGTTAGGTATGGTATTCTCATTACAATATTCATGCTATGTATCTTCTCTCTCTCTTTAGACAGATAGTAATCTAAATCAATTACGATAACATCTTGCACAGCAATTATCTGAATGGCTCAAGCATTGCAAAAATGTTGAAAATCTTCAACATTTTTCGTCGTCCTGATGAATTTTCGTCTGCACGGCATTTGTTCGAGCTAAAAGAATTTTTCAGTATGATTCAGAAACATCTTAACCCCGGAGTCATGACTGCTTAGATGTACATGTAAAACTCGTTTTGGATTTTTTGCTTGAGGAATTGTCAAACAGAAATTATTACTCTAAATCGTGATCAGAATAAGAAATGAAATTCTAATGTAGCTGTACTTAAACGTAAAATTAATGGAAGAAACCTTCTTCAAACGTCATTATTATTTATTATTTAACTAACTAACTAGCTCAATTATTATTATTTTTTAATTTTACAATAATCGCATAACACTCGGCGCCAATTCTGTTGAAATAAATCAAAGCTTATTTTTTTAGGAGAAGACGTAGAAAAAACTTGGATGTTTAATCCCTAGTGTTGATTTCAGAAACTCTTACAGAAAATACAGGATCTGTAGAGTACGCGTAGATGTATTAGTATCTTGATTGGGTCATCTCACAATTTTCTCGTAGGATTTCAACCCATTTGCACTAATTACGGATCTCGTTGGACAGCGTAGAAATATTATATATTAAAAGGGTCATCTCACAAAAAATACAGAGCACGATCTGAACGAGTTGTAGAGCCGTGAGTATTTGCCAAATCTATCTAAATCCTATTTTCTTAAACGTGCTAAATTTATATGATATTATAATGTATTTTTTAATAGCTTATTTTCGTCATGTTCTATCATTAATTAAAAAAGAAAAGCCTTTCTTGGAAGTCATTATACTTATAATGAAAAACGGACTGAGCAGAAAAGGATTCTAATTCGTGTTAATCTTCACTCTGTAGAGTCTTCATTTTTTTTGATTCTATGACAAAAGTTTGAAAAGCATGACCTCTGCCGATTAATTTTTTAACTTAAGCAATAGCAGACTAATATTATTTCAATAAACACGCTTTTCTCTAAGTATTAACTACCAATGAGAACTAAAAGCTTGTGTACGTGCTTTATCTATTCGAAAACCTTTTTGACTTCACTCGTGAACTATAGAGTCTACGTTTTTTCTCCATTTCCATTTCCTACCTATCTGGTGTTTTACCGATTTAGCTTGAACATGATATTTTTGTGTAAACATTTTATTCTTTGCCACTCTATGAATCTACTACATCATACAATCTAAAACGTGCCTTTAGCATGAATAAAATTCGTACAGTGGTAGTACATTTAAGATACTAAAAGCATACTATAAAATGGCATTGCCTCTAGTCACGCTACTGACCCCCTTTGATCCAAAGAAAAACGGGATAACTCGATTGTCAGTATATTGCCTTTTGAAGTTGGAATCAGCGCTAATCTGGACATATTATTCGATTGAACAAAGTGAGTGCAAACACTTAAGGGATTTCTCTTGGCAATTTCTCATGTATCAAATGTGTTTCTAAGAACATTAGACTCAAAAGACAGTCGAAACTTCGCATCGACAAGAGATTTACAAGCGTGCTCATGTATTTTTAATGATCACAATCAACTCATCTGGATTTTATTCTTCAAATTATTTTCTTACAGATGAAAAGGCTAGCTCCGTATATCTTGTTTACTTTGTGCGTATACCAAGCGCAAGCTGATGTTACATATATCGAGGGTACCCCTTTTGCTAGTGATAGTGAAAAGAGAACTTGGGACGATTGCAAAGATGAAGCACAGCTTTTGGGCTTAGAGCTCGCTTCCATTGCAGATCAAGCTGAAAACGATGCTCTTTCAGAATATATACAAACGGAACATTGGATTGGAGGATATCAAATCGATGCACTAGCTGAGCCTGACGGTAATTGGGCTTGGAGTGACGGGAGTACATGGAGCTACACGAATTGGAACAACGGAGAGCCAAATGATGCATTCAGTTTAGAGCATGTTGCAGAAATGAAAGTAGACGGGCTTTGGAACGATGTTGACCAAACTTTTCTTCGGAATTGTGCCTATAAAAACACAACTGTAGTGGTTGCGTTGACTCCTGCACCTACTACTGGCCCAACATTGGAACCAACCTTGAGCCCCACAGCGAGTCCTACGACCGAACGTGTCCCAGCTGATCTTGAAGTAATAGAGGGTTCCCCTTTTATTATTGATAATGTTGAAAGAAGCTGGAATGACTGTCTTAAAACAGCAGAGAGTATTACAGGCCTGGAGCTCGCTTCCGTTACAGATCAAGCTGATAACGATGCAATTCAAGATGAAATTAAATCGGAGGTGTGGATTGGAGGATATCAAACCGATGCACTAGCTGAGCCTGACGGTAATTGGGCTTGGAGTGACGGGAGTACATGGGGCTACACGAATTGGGCCAATGGAGAGCCAAATAATGCATTCAGTTCAGAGCATTTTGTAGAAATGAAATTAGACGGAACTTGGAACGACCAAGTTGGTTCTGACAAACGAAAATGCGTTTACAGAAACACAACTGTAGTGGTTGCGTTGACTCCGGCACCTACTACTGGCCCAACATTGGAACCAACCTTGAGCCCCACAGCTAGTCCTACGACCGAACGTGCCCCAGCTGATCTTGAAGTAATAGAGGGTTCCCCTTTTATTATTGATAATGTCGAAAGAAGCTGGAATGACTGTCTTAAAACAGCAGAGAGTATTACAAGCCTGGAGCTCGCTTCCGTTACAGATCAAGCTGATAACGATGCAATTCAAGATGAAATTAAATCGGAGGTGTGGATTGGAGGATATCAAACCGATGCACTAGCTGAGCCTGACGGTAATTGGGCTTGGAGTGACGGGAGTACATGGGGCTACACGAATTGGGCCAATGGAGAGCCAAATAATGCATTCAGTTCAGAGCATTTTGTAGAAATGAAATTAGACGGAACTTGGAACGACCAAGTTGGTTCTGACAAACGAAAATGCGTTTACAGAAACACAACTGTAGTGGTTGCGTTGACTCCGGCACCTACTACTGGCCCAACATTGGAACCAACCTTGAGCCCCACAGCTAGTCCTACGACCGAACGTGCCCCAGTCGATTTAACCGATGTCCCAGGTACCAATTTCAAAATTGATAATGTCGCAAGAAGCTGGAAGGATTGCAATGCTACAGCCGTGAGTAATGGATATACAATGGCATCGATAGAGCACTCGGGTGAAAATGCAGCTATTGCAAATGACCTCAAGAAAAAAGTATGGATTGGAGCGTACCAAGCTATTCTCACAAACGAACCCGCAGGAGGTTGGGCTTGGAGCGACGGGAGTGCGTTTTTTTACGCGAATTGGGCCGCTACTGAGCCAAATGATGCATTCAGTGAAGAGCATTATGTTCATATGAACTTAGATGGGACATGGAACGATATCATTGGTAGTCAAAAATTTGCTTGCCTTTATGAGGCGACAGAAACTTTCAATCCACCCACAGTCCCCCCATCTCCTGATACCCCAAGTCCCACCGCTAGTCCAACCGTTCACATTACGAAATGGGCAATTGGACCCAGTGAATATTCTCTTCACGGGGGAAGTAACTATTTTGATGGATATCTAGGAGTATCAAATTCTATTGGAAGCTCTGTCACCGAGGACATTGAGGTACAGCTGTACGATTATGATTGCCTGAACGAGAAAGAAAATTTTAATTCTACATTCGCCGTGTCAATTTTTGATGTCGATCCTGATCCTTCGTCATTCGATTTTTCCGTGAATATTTCTCAATCAAACATTGGAAATGATCCTGGTGGATTTGTTTATAGTACTGGTCTAGGAACTGGTGACATCAAGTTTTGTACTCGTGTTTCTACCTATGAGGGATCAATTGAAGTTGCTGTCCGTACGACAAATTTCATCCTTAGCTACAACTTGACGGATAATATGTTCATTCTTAACGATATCGCAATTGAAGAGGAAGAATCTAGTTCTTTCGCTGATGCTGTCGAAACCGATTTTTCGACCTACGTTTACCAATGCGAAAATTACGTTGAGACAACGCCTCCCCCCCTCGATCAAGACGAGAGACTTACTGTATGTCTCGAACCACAGCAAGGTGGTGTTTCAACTGACCTTGTATACATTGCGAATTTCAATTTGAGGCTTCATGCTGGCTCTGCACTGGACGGAAACGATGTCGAGTATGACCCTGTATGGTTTGGCACGGACGGATATGAATACAATCAGCTAACTGATGTCACCTCAGAGCCAAGTGGCAATATTATCATGATCAAAACGCCAGTTGTTGCTGGATTTTACATCAAAAAACATACTACAATCGACCTGGATGGCAATTGCTTCTTCGAGTTTGAATCTCCGAGCAAAGAAGGCATGGCGTCTATATTTGGAGTGTTTGATATGCAAGTCGAATTATTGGGAACCAATCAAGAAGGAGGATGTCTCACTAAACTTATGAGCATGATTCGAAACTTCTTTTGAGTTCAAATAAATAATTTACGAGTGAAAAAAATATGAAAGGTTTAATGGTTTTCCCTGCGTTCTTCCTTCGAACCGCAAAATGGTGCAAAGTTTGCACTAATCCATAGTTGTTAACAAACATAAATAATAATAGAAATTTTTTAAGTAAAGTTATTTTCAACATTAATCAAAACTACTGATTACAATTTTAATTAATAAATGTATATATGTGTTACGATTGACTTAGTGACCATAAGTAACAAATATTTTTGATTAAATTAAGTATAAGTGATATGTTTATGTGTATATACAATTAAGTGTATGAATAAATTTCGACCAATACACATACATCTTTATTTGCTTTCCAACACTTTTTTGATACCGCTCATATATATTAAAAAATTAATTTAGACAGCAACTAATGCCCTTGATGTCGAGCGTCATTTCTTATTTTCAAAGTTCCAATGAAAGAAAAAATCGAAATACAATCAATTTGTTGAATTTGCTGGAGTTTTCAAAACTATTCAACCTTATTTCGATTTTGAATGCATATTTCTTTGCGATCTTATACCTTCGTTCTGATGAGTTTAAATTTAATTTCTCATACTATAATAGACAACTATAATTATTTCTGTTTCGTTCATGAAATATTCTGCTCTTTTGCTTGAGTCCTACTCCTCTCCTCTAGTAGCCAAATCTGTCTTATTGTACACACCCTCGGGGTCGCTTTCAAATAATCCTTTGGTTTTGTAAGTAAAAGGATCCATGCTGACCAAATAATCATGATCATGATCATCATCATCATCATCATCATCATGAAGATTTATATCAAATTTCAGGTTCTGTCCATCTTTTTCCTCATCCTCCCCACCAACGATCTTTCCACTATGTACTAGTGATTCAAATTCTTCCCCCACCTTGATGCAAAAATACAAAAACAAAAGACTTGACAATACACTAGGAACGCCTCCAACTTTCACCAATCGGTCTACACTTCCTGCATAATTGGTAATTGAACTTCCTAAAGCTTTCGCAAATCGTGCACCAACAACATCAATCCAAAATTTTGCTTTGACCTTTATGATGGCTGAAGTCGGCATATACAATATTTCTTTTGCAGGGTCGTTGATACTATAGGTCATAGCCTTTAAAACCGCCATAGAATAAAACAAAAGCCATAAGTTGCTTGGGAGGATAGTAAACGTCATGATAGTTAATCCAACTAAAAATCCTGGAAAGAGACGAAGGGTGTATTTAACTCCGTAATTTTTCATCCAGTATGGAAATCCAAAAAAGGAAAAAATAAGTGATAGAAAATTGGTCAATTGACCATATCGACTCATGAATGTTTTGAAATTAAAGGTGGAGTTTTGTTGAGATAGATTAAATCGAGATAATCCCACGAGTTTCATTTCATAGTCGAGACACGTGAGAGATACTTCATACAAGCATGATACGGCTAGTATTGAAAGTAGATACTTGTGTTGGAGGATAAGGAGCAATCCAGATTTAGATTTTGTGCCGTTTACTACTGGGTTGTCACTTGATTGACTGGAGGTTGCTCCCGAAAGATTTTGTTGTTTTGTCTGAAATGCTGATTGAGAGAACAAACTTTTCTTTTTTAAAAGGGAATCTTTATCGTCATACTTTAAATTTTCTAACGGAATGGGGTACCACTTATGATATTGGATCATGAGGAGCATGTTGCAAATCATCAATGCCGACGATAGCAATAACATGTGGGGTATAGTGAGAAATTCAAAGGACGCGATGGTGCTTCCCAAAATCGCACCTATTTGAGCTGCTGCGATGATCAAGCCATAATGTTTTTTTGCACTCTCCAAATCTAAATTTGAATTCGCATAAGACCAAAAGGCAGCCACACTTAAACTTCCAAAACTCTCAATGGCGACATAGAGGACATATCCCAATAATTTCTGTTCTTTTGATGTGTCATTTTCCACAATATCTGAGGGGTCTTGAGCAAAAAAGGCAGAAGTCGTATGATAGCCAAAACTAGGATATCGTTCCAAAAGGATGGCTCCTACTACGAAAAGGATACTGTAAGGAATATGTATATGAGAGATCATGGACATCGCTGGGGCATCTCCCTCGTTACTTTTTGCATTCAATTCTTGTGATGAAGCTACTTGCATGTTTTTCCATTCTTCCGTTTCTTGGGCTTCTTTCGATTTCGGTGCTGACTTATGCATGAAGAATTCTAAGACGTAGACTAATACAAAAGTACTCAAAACGCTCACCATTTTGGCGAGAGGTTGATTTTGCTCAAAATTTTCATTTGAATCATCAGAATCTCCAACCAATACTGCAAAGACAGGATCTTTTAAGGAATCCAATAACCAAAATATCCCTAGATTCAAAAATAGTGATAATGCTAGAAAGGTTGCCCGCGCTCGTGTTTCGCTTTCATGAGAAGAAGTACTAGTTGAAAATTTTAGACGTTTTTTTGTTTTGGAAGAAAGCAAAGAAATAATTTCATTTTCATCTTCAGATGAGGATAAATCTTCATCTTCGTGGTCTGATATAGTGGGCATGGCGATATTTTTTTTCTCAGGAGTTCTTTGTTTCATCGTTGGTTCGAAAAAGGAACGAAGAATTGCTTTCGCACCGATCACTTGAACAGCATAGATTCTTAATAATAATTGGCTTTACTTTTACTCGGGCTTCAGCGATATTTATTCATGCTTGCAAAATAATATTAGTAAGTTGCCTACTACTGCTTGTCACGTATTGAACATTAATGCGATAGGATCAAAAATGTGCCTAAACAATTTTTGTGCATACATTTTCTTGTGGTATATGTAGTACACTGTCCCATAGTCGTTGACGGTATTCCTACTCACTATAAAACATAATGCCGAATGTAATAAACAGAACAACGTCAGCAAACATTCTGGGCGTATCATTTTTCAAAATGTGAGAAAGAAAAATCATTTTTTTCACATACGTATTATTAATTTTATTATTATTATTTCTTGAATATTTCAAGATGGCTCGGAACGGATCACTGCTGGTTATGTGCACCAGGTCTTTGTGGTGTTGCGGTTTTAAAAACTTGAATGGACAGGTCAAAGAGAACAAGAAACACAATTATTTGCATTCCTCAACAATATTAGTTTTTTATGAAATTATTCTCCTTTTATGTCTTTGCTGGACACATAAATTCCAAACGACGACAGGGACGATATATTCCATGATTCCGACCAATCATGTCATACAAGTCATATCGTTTTTCTTTGCGGATTGATATCTTTCGAATTCAACAATTATTTTAGTAAACTTTTGGAAGACTGTTATATGAGATTTCTTCTCAATTCTTATTTGTCTTAAAAATGACAAGTCTCTTCTCATGAAATATGGGGCGAATAGTATTCTTAACTCAACGCAAATAATCTTGATCGGAAAATAATTATTGGGCTGTTTCCCTATAAGTCCATAGTAGTAACATCCCATCCACACTTTCATACCTACCTTGAGTGATATTTTTGAATTATATTTTCCAATAAAGGTAGAATAAATTCCTTGAAAAATTCCATGTTATGATTGCAGTAGATCAATTGAGAAAGAGCAATTAGATCAATTCATTCTTGTGACTGCTTCATATTTTGGTTCATCCTGAGATTGGCATTGAAGCAATATTCAGGAAGATGAGATAACGAAGTGAATTTTCTCAAGGCTTTTTCTAGTAGGTATTTAGTCATTTCATTGGATAAAAGGTAGGAGTAATTCATGAATAAAGTCAAGGTCTTTTCCATCACATTTTGCGTTAGAGATGTTGCATAGATAAAAGAGTCACTGAGCCTGGTCAACTGCTATCATTTGCCGATTGGCTTTCTCCACCCAAAATATAAAGGCAAGGGCAATAGAAAAAAATTGCAACAACTAGACCACCCTGATTTCGTAGAAGGATATGAGGATTATTTTTAAGAAATTTCCCAAAAGAAAGAAAAGTAAAGAATTAGACACGGTTTCAAAATTGACGTCACCTTACATTTCCATTCTCAAAAGAGATACGTTATTATTATTATTATTATTGTTATCTTGACAAATTCCTCGCACTCATATGTGGGGATATTCTGGCTCGTTCAACAATGCTACCAATAATCATCGACTAAGAAGAATTCCGAAAAATAATGAGTTCAAGATTGTTGAACTGGTGTCTTGAGAACGGACGCAACATCAGAATGACTTGCGAGAGCTAAAGATGAATTCTTAAGAGGCAAATCATCTTCGTTAACTTACGGGTCCTCTGATCAAGGACCTGATTAGATGTCAGTCCCACATGCGATAGAAGGAGTGGTGACTGAGAATTGTGGACGGATGAAGGGGATGGTTTCGAGGCATTTTGAGATAGATTGAAACCTGGAGATGCTACCTTGGCCAAAGCGAACGTTTTAGAAGTTCATCCAATAGGAGAATATCTATTTTCAACGGCTGCAATGTGCCTACGCAAATCATCTAAATGTTTCATCATGTTGGACATCATGCTTCCAAAAGACTTTTGTGTTTTGTTAAAACAGCTTTCATGAAGTTCTTCGCATCGAGGCGGTCCTCTTGAAGAGAAGGTACGTTGTCAGTAGTCCTATTGATCACCATGACCATAGTTTGAATAGCAGACATGTCTTGAGTGACTTCAATAGGAGACGTTTTTGGCGCCAAAACTGAAGGTTGCATCTTTGGAGAAGCGGTCTTCACGACTTGCGAAATTTTTTTCTTTGACCAGGACATGAGATCACGGATGTAACAAGGAGCGTTGTGAAAGCGAGAAAGCGTAAAAGAGGCGAGTAACCTGTTGAACTGGTGATTCAGTTAAGTAGATCAAACAAGTATCTAATGATAAAGTTAAATCCATAAAAAAGTGAGATTATTTTATCATTAATTGATGGAAGATCAGTACATAATTATCGTGTACGGAATTAAATGCGTAATATGCGCGAATGAGTATTGGATTTGGAATTAGAAATAAAACCTTTTCTTTGATACCAGAGAATTCCAAATCATACGCGATTATTTTAAATGCTACGGATCTTTCTTTTGTGCCTTAAAT
>Ga0209092_10002427_pt1 | contig 17124 bp, 11 predicted proteins | sample FraStrMetagenome_FD_187446 | JGI IMG/M metagenome (GOLD analysis project Ga0209092, IMG submission 187446) | Marine eukaryotic phytoplankton communities from Arctic Ocean - Fram Strait ARC3M Metagenome (SPAdes) (version 2) | ecosystem: Environmental > Aquatic > Marine > Oceanic | place: Fram...
TTTTTTAAGTTGGGATGCGACCTGTTGACGAGCGCTATGCGCAGTTCTACCTCCATGGACGGGTCGGTTACGGATGGAAACGCTTCACGGCAATAAAGTACGACGAAATCGGCCCACATGTCCTAGGGAGATGAGCTAGTGAAACTCCGGGCCCTAGCACAGTCTACTGCCGGAGGAAACACTGTAAACTATATCAGAAACAAACAAACAAACAAACAAACATACTACCACAGAGTATGTATGGATTAGGAATTTATTGTAAATTTGATAGAAGCTGGTGAAAGCAATCAATAAACCACGAGTGAACCATATGAAAAGGAAAAAATGACGTCATATCCAAAACTATGATAATGGCAGCATTTAATTCACATAAAAGTTTGATTCTGCTGTCATGATGAAATATATGTCAAAGACACTACCCTGCTTATCACACTTGCTTGTGACAAGGGCAATCTATAGCATATGCACCCAAGCTCAATATTCGTTCGCGTTCACTTATCCCACATCTAACCATAATGAATTTCCAAAAGTTTTATTACCTTTCACTCGATCAAAAAATTCCAGTTTGTTCGCTGGAAGAGAGCGCCGTACAACCAAAGCGGAAAAAACGACATTGGAACAAAAAATCCTGTCGAATGAAGACTCAGCCCGGCAAAAAAGACTAGGTCAATTGAAGCAAAGACTACAAAAATCTGTTGCCAGAGAAGACCGGATTTCGACATTGGAACTAAAACAGAAAAAAACCCAAAATATGTCAGAATCAGAAGCATATAAATATATGAGTAAAGCAGAACGTGCGGAACTGAATGGTTTATTAAAAACAAGAGATTCATTTGAAGAGCAATATGATCCACTTAATTTTACTAAGGAGCACTTGGATTTCAAAGCGATGCACAATGATGCATTTATACAATTAATACGATATTGTGAGAGGGAACGCCAAAAACTAAACAAAGATGACGGGATACCTACTAATGCTTTGGACCCAGTAAACATTTTTTTCTTGGATGGCCCTGATGGTGGAACAGCATCAGCACTAATCCACCGAGGAAAATTTAGTCCCAATCAATGCTATGTTGCAAATCGACATGAATCCAGCTGTAATTCTCTGAAAATAACAGGTGGGGGTAACTTACCTGATGAAAATGTAGTTCATGCGACTGCTTCGGAAGCTCTTACAATATCTAAACATGTTACAATGGAAGAAATAGACAATGGAGGTTTTGATACTGAAATTTCTAATAGTGTTACATTGGAAGAAAATGGTTCTTTTGCTCATATTGATTTTGCAGCTTATTATTTTGACGGTTGTGGTGGTTTTGTGCCACATATAATTGGAATGTTATCTGCTGCACTAATTCGACAGGAAGTGAACTCAAAGCAACCTGTTGCTATTGGCTATTCGTTACTGGGGGGGAATAAGAATGTAGTTTCAAAAGAACTTGCAGTATCCCAGGCTTTGACAGTGATTGCAAAACATAGAGGAATGAAAATGGTTCATGCTCTAGATGACCCTTTGAAATATGGCATATCATCTGATATTCAGAAAGTTGGCGGTGCAGGAGGTGCAGGTACATTCACATCATGGCTTATTTTACAGCCTGAAGACTAACTTATATGTCATATATTCGCATAACAAAAATAATATTTTAATTGGATATGTGTCAAGTATGCTTTTGCGATAAAGTATGATAGCATAATATTCATCATTATCATGTTGATAATAATTGATTATATTAGATAATTCATCCTCAGAATGGTGTTCCTTTTATCAGGTCAAATACATTTTACGCATCTAAGGAAATAGTATCAGCTTCTTTCTGGCGTTTGGCTCTACGTTTTTCGAATCGTTCCAAAGATGACAATTTTCTTGAGTTCGACTTCCCAGGAGAATCATCTTCTACAATCAAAGATGATGCATCAGATTTGCAGCAAGAAGCGCTTCGAACACAATCCTCTAAAATCAATCTATCAGATTCTAAATTCAATTCCTTCTGCTCCAGCAAAGACAACTTCTTCTGGAAGGAAGCTCGATTAGCTAAGGCAATCTTACACTTTTCAAATAATTTCTTTTGTTCAGCACTAATCGAATTTAGGTGCTTTGCCATATGCTGCTTTAATTTCGTCTCATCTGCTGCTAGATTGGGAGAGTTCAAAGTCTGCTGTTGTTGTTGTAATTTTTTAAGCTGTTGTTTATATCCTTCGTATTTTTTCATCCCTTTTGAAACGTGCTCGGCAAGGCGCACGGTGACTATAATAGAAGAGGCTATAGAACGGTAAGATCTTCGTAATTCGGAGAGGAAGTTTGCATTGTTCGAACTTGGAGTGGAAGCATTCTTTTCTTTCGATGGTGTCGCACGACTAGGTGATTTGCTTAACAATGTAGGATGATTTATATTCTTTCCAATAGTTCTTGGTTTTGGTTTAATGGTAGTTGCTGCTGGGCTATCTGCTTTCGTATTGGTAGGATTTGGTTGCGTTTGTGAAGGATTATTGGAAATCACAGAAGTCGATGGAACAGCACGAGTATTTTGCGGGACTTGAGTACGGATGGGAATTGGATTAGTAGATTGATTCACTTTCAAGGAAGTTGAAATAGGTGCCACAGGATTAATGGAAGGATTATATGGAATAGGCGACGGTGATTTTGGAGTGGATAAATTCGAGCTGGGTTTTGTATAATTAAATGGGTTTGCACTAGTACTCTGGTGGGCCATACTACTCACACTTGTAGTCATGTTGGTTTGAGGCACAGAACTGCTTAAATTTGAAGAGGGGATTGAATTATTTGGCATATTGTAACCGATGTTGTTACTATTGGATGCTTGCACATTATTAGTTGTGGATCTTGATGGAGCTCTTTGAGACATGTAATTTGTGCTCTTAGCAACAGCTTGGTAATTCTGGGAGTTTGGGTTTGCGGAATTTTGGTAGTTTCGAGCGCTTTGATAGTTTTGAGTAGCTCTTGCATTTTGATACGTTGGTGCAGGAGTAGGACTTTGATAAGTTTGATTAATTTGTTGATTTTGATAGTTTTGAGCTGTTGATGTTGTTTGATAGGTTGGCATAGTATTTGCATTTTGATAGGTTTGTGTAGAAGGTGTGATATCATAGCTCTGCGTAGATGTTGTGTTCTGATAGGTTGGAACAGAAGATGAACTTTGATAGTTCTGTGAAGAGGAAGAAACCTGATAGCCTTGAGCGTTCATCTGAGGGTAAGATGCTTGATTTTGAGGAACAGGAAGCGAGTAAGTCGACATGGAATTATTCGTGCTTCCATTATTTAGATTGGAGCCCATATTCATGTCCATATTCGAGTTCATACCCATGTAAGGATTTGAGTTGTATTGCCCCTGTTGCTGTTGTGACATTTTTATTTTTACTGAATGATTCTTTGCGCTATGGTATTCAACAAAAGGTAATCGTTAAGAAAGGAATGGTTCTGACTGCTAAAGAATTCTCAACAGATTTATTGAGACTCTTCTTCCATCACTTTCAAACGTCCACGCATCTTAAATTTTTCACCTTCGACGACGGTTAAATATCGACAGGATGCAACGTATCTATATTTAATTTGTTTTTTAGTTTTCGATTATTTCATTTTGGCCGGCTGGATTCAAGAGATTTTAAATGAGAATGCTGACGTAAGAACTTTTGCACTTTCGGCATTTTTTGTTAGAATCTGAAGCTTACGTCAGCGCTTCCGGATGTTTAATTTCACTACATTTTCCTATTATTTCATTATTTTTTGACACGATGACATAATTCATACTAATTTATCGTAGAAAGTTAGAGAGAGAGAGTTGGGAAATAAACAAAAAATTACTCCTGAAAAATACAACAAACGCTCTGGTGATAAATATCAGCAGTGATTATAAAAAAAAGATTCTGCTGCTGTGCATGCGCCAAGAAAGTCAGCATTTAGGCTTCTCATCTGCACCAATTTGCTTATATCAAGTCTCAAAAAGATGAAATTCAGCAATTTAAATTTTATTTTAGGCGGACTATCTTCATTCATATCGATTTTCATCGCCAATGCAATTTTGAATGGCATGCCAACTGTGGGGGCATTTCAGTCATCGAACATATGGCATCCAGTGGAAAGATTCCACTTTCCACAATTAAATCTAAACGTTTTAAACTCCATACAGCGCTATCGTAACCCTACCATAGCAACTCCACCGAAAATGCACAATATTTTGTCATCAACCCAACTTTTCACAAAAAAGCTAAAGAAGTTAGGACTCACGAAATCGGACAAACAAAATAAGAAAGACAAATATGAACTCCACAGAGATGATGTTAAAACCTTCACTTCGGAATATGTAGCCCCACTAACCATTGAAGATGAAGCTCTAGGGGAATACTGTATTTTTGTTACCGGTGAAGAAGACTGTCTCGACATAATTGACGAAAATGAAAACAAAAAGAATACTATAAGCAAAAGCGACTCGAATGGAATACAAATGATAACGGAAAAAATTGAAAGTAATGAGCTCTATGATGATGTCATACTTCCATCTGAAGGATCACTCACACAACTCATTGACAACTCCATCAAATACATCCCTTTCCTTTTTCCTATCCTCGCTTTCTTCTCTTACGATGAAGTCGCGAGAATTTTCGATATCGTTGTTGAGTTCCTCTCATCTAATACATGGCAATCTGTTGATGGAAGAACTTTCCAAATACAGACTCTAACTCCTGCTATCAATGGTATTGTAGTACCCACAGCATCTATTCTGTTTGCAACGTTGAGTGGAACAACCATAACAACCCTAAGACAACGGCAACTCGATATTCGAACGTGTTTGAATATGGAAGCAAACGAGATCCGTACTTTGCAATCTCTGGTCGAGTCATATCCAGAATCCATTGATAAAGAGTCTGATTATCAAGATATTTGTCGTACTTATTTGATTCAATATACTGCTCGTCTTATTTCCGAGTGTCAACCGGAAGTAGTTTTATCAAGTTTGGAGTTTAAAGGGTCTATGGATAGCGAAATGAATGGTTTTCTAACACAACTGAACAAAATCAGTAGTATGCCTCCGGCAACATCTGTGTCATACATGCCATCATATCCACCACCAGAAGTAGCTCCTAATCCCACTATATTATCTGAGTCATATGGAGCCATATCGAGACTGAACTCGTATCGATCTACTCGTATATCGGCTCTCCAGTCTACATTTCCCATGTTACATTTTGCAATAGTATTTGCATTAGGAGGATCGATTTGCCTGGCGTTCCTGATGGAAACCAATCAGGAAATATTGCTCTTTTTGAATAAATTTCAACTAAGAACTTTATGGACGATTTTGATAGGTACATTGGCAGCTTTAGGTGTGGTGTGCTATGACTTATCAGAGCCATTTCGAGGATCATATCAGGTATGTAACAGTAAAGAAGAGGATTTGTTACCAGATGAGTGTGAAATTTCGCAGCCAAATCTTATTTGTTTTGACCTCACTTTATCTGCGTAATGTTGCACTAGATTGCCAGCTCAATTGATCAACTATATACAATTCGTGAGGTTCTTCGGGCATCCAGGAAAGTGAAAAAGTTTAAAAGGATCAAACATGAATATGAGAAAGTGAGGCCAGAAGGTGATGTTACTACTGCATCGTAAAGATTTTCTAATCTTGACTTGGGTATTTCAACAGAATCTTTTGGAAGTTCATATTGATAATTTTATATCTATCAGTTGATCTTAATATTCAGCTATATTTATTTCAGTCGCCCTTCTAATTTGCCTTCGAAACGTAATTTTAATCGACGCCTTTCTGCTTTCATAATCATGAATACAATATTCTGTTCACAATCATTTGAATAAAATTGTTTTGAGAAATTAACTTATAGTACAACTGAACAACATTTGATTTATAAATAATGAGTCCCGTTGTAAATAACAAATGACTTATATACACTGATATAAGAGGAACGCACTTTTTGCATGTGTCAAGGGCAAGCTAGTCAAGATTGTATATTTGCGAACCATTGCAATCTGTCGTCTCATTCTTTGTCACTGCATATCCTTTCTTAAACGCAAACTTGTTGAAGTGATAATGAGAATTCTCTTTGCAGTGAGAATACTCTTCATGTTACCTTTAGGTCAATCCTTACATAGCATTCAGTTCAGAAAACCTATATGTCTTGATCAGAATTATTTTCATTCTCAGAGGAAAACGATATCTTTCTCCCGCTTGTACTCCAAAAATGCCCCTCTTAATACTGAAATACACGAAAACAAAGAGATACAAAAATTGAAATCGAAAAAAAGAAAAGGTAGAACTTTTAAAGGCAATCCGAATGAAAAAAATAATGTAAAAACTTCATCTGAGAGAAGAATCCTCAAATTGAAAAGAAGTTCAATAGAAAATGGAGGAAATCAGTCAAAGAAAAAACAAATAATTGTGTTTGATGATGTCATACTTCCATCTGAAGGATCACTCACACAACTCATTGACAACTCCATCAAATACATCCCTTTCCTTTTTCCTATCCTCGCTTTCTTCTCTTACGATGAAGTCGTAAGAATTTTCGATATAGTTGTTGAGTTCCTCTCATCTAATACATGGCAATCTGTTGATGGAAGAACTTTCCAAATACAGACTCTAACTCCTGCTATCAATGGTATTGTAGTACCCACAGCATCTATTCTGTTTGCAACGTTGAGTGGAACAACCATAACAACCCTAAGACAACGGCAACTCGATATTCGAACGTGTTTGAATATGGAAGCAAACGAGATCCGTACTTTGCAATCTCTGGTCGAGTCATATCCAGAATCCATTGATAAAGAGTCTGATTATCAAGATATTTGTCGTACTTATTTGATTCAATATACTGCTCGTCTTATTTCCGAGTGTCAACCGGAAGTAGTTTTATCAAGTTTGGAGTTTAAAGGGTCTATGGATAGCGAAATGAATGGTTTTCTAACACAACTGAACAAAATCAGTAGTATGCCTCCGGCAACATCTGTGTCATACATGCCATCATATCCACCACCAGAAGTAGCTCCTAATCCCACTATATTATCTGAGTCATATGGAGCCATATCGAGACTGAACTCGTATCGATCTACTCGTATATCGGCTCTCCAGTCTACATTTCCCATGTTACATTTTGCAATAGTATTTGCATTAGGAGGATCGATTTGCCTGGCGTTCCTGATGGAAACCAATCAGGAAATATTGCTCTTTTTGAATAAATTTCAACTAAGAACTTTATGGACGATTTTGATAGGTACATTGGCAGCTTTAGGTGTGGTGTGCTATGACTTATCAGAGCCATTTCGAGGATCATATCAGGTATGTAACAGTAAAGAAGAGGATTTGTTACCAGATGAGTGTGAAATTTCGCAGCCAAATCTTATTTGTTTTGACCTCACTTTATCTGCGTAATGTTGCACTAGATTGCCAGCTCAATTGATCAACTATATACAATTCGTGAGGTTCTTCGGGCATCCAGGAAAGTGAAAAAGTTCAAGTAAGCAGTTTTAGGATATGACAGAAATTCTGTGAAATGATGCTATTTCATATTATATAGAGAAGAAATTGTAAGAAGATCATTTTATGATTTCTTCATCGAATTTAAAATAGTATGTTGATTCATACTTGAAGTTTCTATTTAATTATAATAAAAAACATCTAAATATTCATGCAGATAATCTGCACTTTATAAATCTGCTTAACCTTATATATTACACTCTCATAGTCCAGAAAATGGTGTTCTTCCTGAAAAACTACAATATGATAAAGTTTCATAACTTCTTCTACATCTCATAAAGAGTAATAAACTCTAGAAATATTTTCGTTTTAAGAACTGAGCTTTTCATGTGTTGCAATCTATATTATTTTGATTTTTGTTCTCTTAATTTTGATTCATTACATTTCACAATGGTAATTATGTGTTGCAGAAATGATTGAAGAAAAGATATTTTTATTTTGTATCTTTGGATATACAAACCTGCTTCAACATCAATGCATTCCTCAAGAATTCTTTGAATGAACTAGAAATGGATACGTAATTTGTATCTTAAAATAAGACTCAATTTTGTCGTAAATTATTCATATTATAAACATAGTTGACATCTATTCCAAGAATTCTTCACAGACGTGATCACTTTTCATATTCATTCTTATTTATTATTGGCATAAAAAGATGAAAGATATTCAAAAGAAGAAGAAAATTGTTATTGTTGGGGCAGGTCCTGCAGGGCTCTTATTGGCTCATTATTTGGCGCGAAGACCTCACTACGATATTTTGATCATTGAACGAAGAGATGATCCCCTTACCCAAGCTCCAAAAGACACAAGATCATTTCCAATTGCCTTAGACTTTCGAGGAAGGAATGCTTTGAATCAAGTAGGACTATTTGACGGCGGTAATGAAAATAACATGGAAAGTAAGGGCGTGTACTTGGGAAATATTTGTTTTCATAAAAAAAATGGAAAAGAGTTGGTAATACCTAAGAATCCAAAAAATTTCTCCATAGACAGAAATCAAATTACCATGACATTGATTCAAAGATTGCAAAAAGCAGATAGTATCGATATGAACCCTTCAACGTTACTTCAAGCAATTAAGTTTTCGACGTCAATGAAGAAAATTGATTTAGACAATAATCAAATCACAGTTGTGAAAATTAATGATCGAAAAGAACAGGAAGGGTCAGAATATTTGATCTCATTTGATTATCTCATCGCTGCAGATGGAGCTCGTTCCAAGATTCGTGAAATCCTTACCACTCAAAATAAGGTACAATGTAGACAGGTAGATGACACAAAAGATTATCGGACAATTTTTTTGTCGAATAATATCAATGATGAATCTCTATTGGATAAATACGCATTACATGGATGGATGATCAGTGATGGTTCGACGCTTATAGCAGCACCCATACATGAAGACTGCCTGACAGGAGCGTACATTTTCGACAATGGGGCTGATCCATTTGTGAATTTACGAACAGCTGACGAGGTTCTAGAGTTTTTTGATAAACTGCAACCTAACATTCGTCATTTAATTTCTCAAGAGGAAGCACTTGCGTTATTGAACCGCCCAACCTCCACTGGAGTTTCAGTTCGGTGTAATAAACTTCATGTTGATAATAAGGTAGTACTCATAGGAGATGCAGCTCATGCGGTTTCAGCTTCTCTAGGCCAGGGATGCAATTCTGCTCTTCAAGATGTTCAGATCTTTGGTAGTCTGCTTGATAAATACAATGACGACTGGAGTAAGGCTTTACCCTTGTATACAACGCAACGCTTGCCAGATGCACATGCCATAAATGAACTATCAGCATACGCCGTTGCCACAACCAAATGGATGAAGGCCGAATGGTTTCTTCGTACCACATTGAAAGCGAGGTTGCCACTATGGCTTTCTAAATTGATCTTGAGACCTATGCCTAGAGATCTTCTTGATGACAAAGACGCCAACTATAGTTATTCATACATTGCTGAACAGACGAAGTGGTGGCTTGACCGAGTCAAGATGTCTGAAGCCGAGTAAAGAGTTGATAACCTTTTATTAAATGCAATTTGTGTCTAACTAAAGAGGGAGAATTATTTTATTTTGCTAATTGCTGAGCAGCAATATTTGATCAATTCTATTAATAGCTCAAAGAACCGCGAATAAAATAACATGAGTATGGGGAATTTGCTATTCTCTTATCATAATTCTTTTTATAATTTTTAATACTCTTGAAGGCTCCGGGTCGCTCTAAAGAAACCACTTTTTACAGTACCTATACAATATTCCAGGTGTCTTACGCGAAGAGAATTAATAGAGAACTGTAATGCCAATAACATGAAATAAAATGTAATGATATAGCTAGCTGGATGGCTATATGCAGTCAATATCAGATCTCATACTATTAGAATTTAGTGCACTATCTCTATTGAAGCCCATTTCTTAGTGATATCACCCAAATCCATTTGGATGGGTATGAAAAGGCAAAAGGATATCCAATGTAATAATTATATTCATTACTCTCTATATTTTTTAGTGTTTACGCATCGTCCTCATCGGTATTCTTTTTTTTCTTTTTCTTCCTCCTCTTCTTAGCTCCCCTTTCAAAAGCACTTAGTGATAATTCTGCGTACCGCTCTTCCTCTTCTTTCTTCAATTTTTCAGCACGTTCTTGTTTGCTCAAACCAGCATCTTCTGATTTTATGGCAACTCCAGCGACGTGAGGAACTAGCACAAGATCAACATCATCAGTACCTACCTCTGAAAAAACGGTAACAATTTCTTCATCTTCTTCTCCCCCTTTCACAAGTGTCCCCAAATTTGTAACGTAATCCAAATATTTCACGCCATTCAGTTCTGTTTGCTCGCAAAATAAGAATCGTCCACCAGGTTTCAGAACCCGAGATGCCTCCTGTACGCTTTTTTTCCAGTCCATGTCGTTCTCTACCATTTTTGCTGCAGCTTGTAAACTGATAACAACATCTACACTTTCATTATCAGTATCTACCAAATCATCTGCCAATTGGTCGGAATAAATGATCTCAACATCAGTTCCTCTGCGTTGTTTCTGCTGGTTTATTTGGCGACGTGTTGCAACACCTAATCCACTATCGACAGAAGATTTCGATTTGAATGTCGAAGTTATAAATTGGCGGATAGTACGCGGGACAAAGGTAATAGCACGCCCATCATCGGTTCCTAATTGAAGACAAACATCGGCTGAACGGGGAGTTTGGTTAGTACATAATGCGGCTGAAATGAATTCAGTTCGTAGGTAAGTTACGAGATCCAAGCCCATTTGAAGCTTTGTTGCAACATTTTTCCGTGAAACTGGAGAGTGTGTAATTTTTGAGAATGAAACCATATCAATGTTAGATGGGTTTGATTTAAATCCTTGTGTTTGAAGAGTACTTTGTGGGATGAACGATTGCGATACAGCCAGTGTACCCAAAAGCAGAAACACAACTTCTTTCGCCTTGCCACCAAACATCATTCTAGTATACAGTTATTGTGGAAATACCTAGGAGATAATATCTTCAACTAAAAACAAATTGGATCCAGAGTTCCCTTAAAAGATGTTTTGGAGATGTAAAGAGAAACTGTAGGATTTTGAACAATTGCTTCCACGCAATAGGTGAACAGATCACAAAATACACAAGCAAAAGTTCTTTAAATAAACATACCTACATACAAATCCACACTTCAACAAGATATGATCATACAGGAGTTGGTTGTAAAATCTGCTCCAGTGTGGTTTAACCTCCAGCTGGAATGTTAGGTTTCGGCGCAGATTATATCGCGCACGATGAGCAATGTTAGATAAGTATTCGATTATTATTCCACTTTTTGTACCACAGCCTAGAAAGTAAAAAAGAAGTTCTAGAGGCTCCTGTCACATCATGCAACGGAAATAAAAAAATTATCTCGACATAAATTATTTAGGAGTCTAACTTCTATTTAACATTATTATTATTATCACTTAGGTTTCGATTTGTAACGATAATTTTAGAGTGAAAGAGTTAACACATAAAAAGAAAACAGAACTTGAATAAACCTGCAATCTTTTGCGAATTGTCTGCCAGCATTTACATTTATCTTTAGATATGGATATATATGCTCGTTAAAATGTTGTTTAAATTAGTCGAGCTAAATAACTCAAGAAAGGCACTTCAAAAGAAAACCTTTCACATTATTTTGTGACTTGAAGGTTTTTGAAGATTAATCAAATGAAATTGTAAACCTTTTTCATCTTGAACCGCCCAAATCATAAAAATACTTCACGACCGACTGCAAAACGCTCTAATTTTTTCGATTTTCCGATTTTCCACAGATAATATTATGACAAAGAACATTTCTTATTACTCGCAAGATGGTCGTGGCAACAACATACACCATCCAGAATGGGGTGGTTCATCTACTCCTCGGATTCGGTCTATGGTAAAAAAAACATCATACGTAGATGGAATCTCTCAACCGAAAACAGAAGAACATGGTCTTCCTTCAGCTCGGAGTCTGCTTGTGGAACTGTTTCAGCGTATCAAACCGAAACCTGACAAAAATATGAGTCAATTGTTACTCTATTTTGGTCAATTCGTAGCCCATGATATAACTCGTAGTATAGAAAGTACAGACAAAGAGAAAGAAAGCATGCCTATGCCTTGCGGTTTTTCCACAAATTCAAGAAATAGTGGAGAGAAATATATGACACCACCTCACCCCATACCGCACGGTTCATTGGGGGCATGTAACATGGCAGCATTGGCGTCAAAATTTAGTTTATGCCCTGCCATGAACGCTGAAAGAGGAAATATTTGTAATGACTCAAACGTAGAGATGTTTGACCCGTTTACTCGTGTTCAGCGAGTCGAGAAAAAAGAAGGAATAGATGGTTTCGCAAATCAGGCAACGACAAGCATAAATTTCGCTACGTCATTTCTAGATTTGAGTCATGTATATGGTCCTTATCAAGCAGGCCCAGATCAAACTAAATTACGATCCTTCGAAGATGGTAAAATGATTTTAGACTTTGCAACCGGTTTACCACCTAAGGATCCACAAACTGGGCAGTTTTTAATGGCTGACCCCATGTCTCGCAAAACCCCAGTAAGTTAATTTTCCTTTTTTCATCCCATAAAATCTATCTTTTTAATTTTTTAATTTCTGATTTTATTACAGCCATTTACTTCATTAGTTATTCTATTTCTACAATATCATAATTTGAGAGCTGATCATCACGCACAACATTCAGAACTTTCTTTAAGCGATGAAGATTTATATTGGCTAGCTCGTAAAGACACCACACATGCATATCAAAATTTAGTTGAAGAGAAATATTTACCCACTCTTTTGGGTGAGCAATTGGATCCATATGAAAAATATGATTTTGATATTGACCCTAGTATGGATGTTTACTTTGCAGCTTCTAGCTTCCGTTATGGTCATGCATCTCTTTCGGGTTTAATTCGTAGATTGAACAAAGACTTTGGACCAATACCTGGAGGTCCATGGCTACTTCGTGATGTATTTGATCGAACCGAAGCGTTTTTGTCATCTAAGAGTGATGTAGCATCAGTACTTCGTGGATTAGCCGCTGAAGCATCTAAGGCGATTGATTTATCTTTTGCAGATGATGTAGCATTCTTCACGGGGCAAATGGCAGTCTACAATGTACAAAGAGGACGTGATCAGGGCCTCCCTTCCTACAATGATGCAAGAGAAAGTTTTGGTCTTGATAAAATAAGTTCTTACCACAACATATCTGACGGTGATGAATTTGTTGAGAAAACATTAGCTAGACTCTACAGGAGTGTTGATGACATTGATGCATATGTTGGAGAATTACTTGACGCAAAAAATGAAGTTCTAAAGGCATCACTAAAAGAACAATTTAGTAGATTGCGTGATGGAGATAGATTTTGGTACAAACAAATGCTGAACGAAACGGAAATTGCTGGATTGCCAACTCTTACAGAAATGATGATAATGACTTTTGGTGAGAAAGAGATGGCTCATTTCCCTGGGGATTCATTTGCCGTAGCAAATGGAAATCCCATTCATGGAGTTAGCAATGATGACACATTGAACAGCCTGTCTCTGTTAGAGTGAGTTTTATTTCGAATCAAAAACACATTAATTTTTGTCTCTAATTTATCTTTCCAACAACAACAAAAGTGGATTGCTTGATATCAACTGGGGAATTACTTGGGATGCAGAACTTGGTCAAAGTATTGATATGACATTGAAAGTACACGACTTGGTAAACGGAGGATTCATTGGGATTGGATGGGGAGCACAACTTATGCGAGATGCAGATATATGGTTCTGTACTGCAAAAAATATGATTGATCCTCCTTCAAACTGCTTAGAAGGAGGACCCAAGAATTCTCACAATCTTTCAAGCACGCCGCTTTTTTCTTGTTGCGTTGCAAGCGCGAAGTCTCGCGCTGTCCCGAAATGTTTTGATAACAACCTGTTAGTCGTTACTGATTCGTGTATTTCTGAGGAAGAATCTTTTGTTAAAATGAGGGCACCTTTGTGTAAACAATTTGGATCGGAAAATTGTTTTGATTTGCCAAATGATGAAACCGATTATATTGCCGCATACAATCAACATAAATTAGCTGCACATGGATTCTCACGAAGAACAATGGGAAAAGTTGATTTAACTTCTGGATTCGGTTCGTCTGCATCTAATGAATCCTCCAATGGGGGACTCTTCGCATTGCATGGGGCCATGATGTTAATTTGTTGGTTTATTATCGTGCCTATAGCAATCTGGATTGTAAGATATTGCAAAGAGAGGTCGTGGCGTCTGACAGCCCATATTGGTTTAGTTGGTGTTGCAGGTTCTGTAGTATTATCTATTGCCCCTGCAGCCATCGTTTCCTTCGAGGGTACTTCATTTGGTACTGTTGATGGAGGATCATCCTTTTCCAGACACAAAGTTATTGGTCTATGTGTCATAGGTCTTGTTTTTTTTATGTTGCTAACAGGTGAAGCTAGACTCACTCGAGAAATCAATTCTTTACTTAAGAGCCCGAGAATTGACAGGATGGTTTTCCTTCTTCATCGAGCCGGAGGTTTTTGTTTGATCACGACTGCATGGCTCAAGTAAGTTGTAATTAACACCGTTCCACAACTGTTCAATTAAGAGATTAAGTTTGATTTACGAAAGATGAGTTTCCTAACATCTTCCTGTATCTTTTTTCAGTTGTTATATTGGTCTGGTTCATATGGAAGCATATGAAATTGATTCAATGGAAATAACATGGTTTTCTACAATTACAACATCCAGTGGAGTTGGCTTCTTTCGAACTTTTCGGAATTATATTTTTATCCCTCTGGTAGTCATTATTTGTCTACTATTTACCTTGACAGAATATCGGCAATATCGTGCTGCAAGAAATCTTTCAATTGAAACTAAGGACGATAAAAATGTTGGAATTCGCATGTTTGATGAAGAATTCCAAGCTAGTGTTAATGAGATGACAGTAGAAACATTTCTTGACCTTACAAGACAAGGTAGACCCTTGTGCATTGTTGATGGATATGTTATTGATATAGGGGATTTCATGACCTATCATCCTGGAGGAAGCCGCGTTCTCAGGGGGACAATAGGAGCAGATATTACTCAACAACTTCTTGGTCAGAGAGATGTGGATGGTATTGTTCATATACACAGTCCAATAGCTTTTCGAAAACTACGCACACTCGTGAAGGCAAGGCTTCCTGGTTCGCAATCACTTCAATCTGACTTAGAATCTTCCGACCAAAGAAACGAACCCAGTAGTCTACTTGTTTTTAGAGAAGGCAAAATTGTTGATTACACGTATGTTATCCCAGATAATAGTCGTAAATCTAAGCCAACTTTACGACTCTTAATATCTTTGAAGAAAGAGGCACTTGACGAAATATCGTCCGATTCTGATACACCATTGCCAAGTACGACTTTTGTGTTTCGAGGAAAAGACACTTTTGGTACAATAGTGGAACGGCCCTACACTCCTTTGAGATATTTCCTAAGATCTTCTGAAGGGGACGCCAAAAACATTGAAGGTTAGATTTTGAATTTATTCAACAAAAAATGTAATTTTCTGTTTCAAGTCCATTTTCTAATTTCATTGTACCTTGTTTTCTCTTTGGACCACCAAGTGATATATGAATTTTTTATCAGTTTAGTTTCAAATGGTATGATGAGTACTTACTTAAGAGAAATGAAAACCGGTGAACATATTATGATTCAAGGTCCTTTGGCGAATACTTCCCTTTTAAAGAAAATGCATTACTATGAAGATAGGCAGCATCATTTGATCTGTATTGCTTCTGGGACTGGCATAAGCCCCATTCTACAGGTGATTGATCATTATTGTGATCAGAATGAAAAGAAGAGAAACAACAGACCGAAAAAAAAAGTATTCTTAGTTTGGTTTTTACAGTTTACAGTTGAGATGTCTTCATCATTTAAGGGAGCAGTAAGACTTGATTCCAGGAGGCAAAAATTTGGGGATAATTTTCGATATATAATAATCTACGCAAAGACTGATCATCCAGAGATATTGGAGAGTAAAGAAGTTGAAACAGGCGAGAAAACATTTCGCCAGGCTGAATTGAAATCCCAAAAGTTGCAAAAACATAGAACTGGCTTTTTTCGTAAAAAAGAAGCACTAAGAACGTTTCATCTTTCCTCTGTGCATACCTCTATAAATTACGTTCTTGGAAAAGAAAGGGATGATTTCGAAGCAGTTCAATCATTGTATAATCAGAAAAGACGTTTTGACAGGGAAATATTTTATAAATTGTTTTCTGGTTTTGCACATAATTGGGATGGTGAGCAAGATGATACCTTTGAGACCAAGGAAGATTTAGAAACAATCCACGAATCGAACAATCCAGAGGATAATATGGAGAAACGAATTAGATCGCTGTCACTGATTGCAAACGTTGTAATATGTGGAAGTCCCATATTTGATGATGCATGCGTAGAATTTTGTAAGGAATTCAATTTTGAGGACAAGCAAATATTTCTTTTCGGTCCTGGTGATTCTTCTCTAAAAGATATTGAAATGTTGATTTTGAAGAGGAGAATAGGAGACCGTGAACGCGGTACTAGTTTTATGAATCGTGTTGAACGAGCAAGTAACTGAGGATCTGGCTGTAATTTTCATGTTCAGGTGTTTGAGTATTTTCTGTCTACATTAAGAAATTTAGAAAAGGATTTTTTGATGTAAAATATATATTGCTTGAATCACTTTTGCAAAGAAAAAATGAATAAGTGAATACTAAAAACTCTTGATTTATATCATATTATTCGTGATACAAATTTTTATCAAACCTGGTTGTTGTATCCATCAGAACATTGTTATAGGATGCCATTCTTGATAGTTTGGAACTGTTCTAATACCAATAATTTCAATAGCAGCAGGCTTCATTTTTTAAGGTTAGAAGCAAGCTTCTAATGAGGCAAGACAAAGGGTTAACCTTGTTGCTTTTAAGGAAGCGCATTAAAGTCGCCATTTCTCATAAAGATGTATAAAACAAAAAGTTATAATAAAAGTTATATATTTCCTGTGCCATATTTACGTTTATATCCGTTATGGAAAATAACGTTTTAAGACGTAAATGATTTAACTGTTCACTTGTCATTAA
>Ga0209092_10002428_pt1 | contig 17121 bp, 13 predicted proteins | sample FraStrMetagenome_FD_187446 | JGI IMG/M metagenome (GOLD analysis project Ga0209092, IMG submission 187446) | Marine eukaryotic phytoplankton communities from Arctic Ocean - Fram Strait ARC3M Metagenome (SPAdes) (version 2) | ecosystem: Environmental > Aquatic > Marine > Oceanic | place: Fram...
TGAGTTGGAGACCACACTTTAGTCTTCTTTCCCACTTCTCATAGGAACAATGGTCTTCATTACCATTATAAATCAACATGGTAATATTACCTGAGCTTGACATTGTTACCGTCTCTCCGCTCATGATTTCTCACTTGACAATTAATTCGATTTATAGTCCAACGAACCAATTTATAAATTGTGTTGAGTGATCCGTAAATTCGTTAAAACAATATATTATTACTTATTTTGATATTCATTAATTGTGAGTTATTACTTTAAAATAATGAATAGTAGAGTGACTATCGATTTCTAATGACTATCCATTCCTAATGACTTGATACCGATCCTTCTTATTTCACAGTCATTCTCTTTAAAGTCAATAGTACTCGACAGAAGGATACCTGTCATGATACTGTAGAGATCATTTTATCACCTGCATTCAGCCAATACAAGCACTCTAATGAAACAAATTGGCTACAGTTTTTGCCAAAGTTCGGGTACCAGTCTGATGTAGGATGTCACGGTCACGGTAACGAACGAACTCAACCCTGCGCGAAATACATGTACATTGTACGTAACATTGGCTAAATTTGTGATTTCGACAAGCCATGTAATTCCAGCCATTTATTCTCTCACTTTTTCTTTGTTACCTTTCATCACTTTTCTCTGTTTCACAAAAAAAAATCCCCAACTTGTCTCTAAAGAGGCGTCTTCTGTATCGTTAGAATCCATCATGAAATGAAATTCAACTACAGACTATCCAAAATATGTGGTACTACCTACGCTAGCGCTGGGAGCAAACACGGTGCGAACGTGCTATTCTACAAAGACACTAGCCTCCTAAGCCCTGCTGGAAATCGCATCCATGTCATCGATTTGAGATCAAATGTGATGAGGACGCTTCCCATTGAATGTCGCTCGAACATATCTTGTATTTCGGTGTGTGAGAAGACTGGTTTTCTTATTGCAGTGGATGTTGATAACTATGCAGTGCTAATGAAGGTTAGTATGGAGATGGATGTCTCGTTGTCAACGCCAATATTCACACACTTTTTTAATACTTATTATCTTTGCTTTTCTTGCGTAGCTTCACGAATTGACTGCAGTGGAACTCCATAGATTTCGCTTCAAGCGGAAAGTACGATGCGTCGAGTTTAGCCCTCATGTCGATGATGGCGCTCAATACTTTGCAGTGGGATATGGAAAGCACGTTCAAATCTGGCGCATCCGTATAGACCAGGAGACAGGTGGCGGCGATGCGTCCATGCCGTTTGAATTGCACAGAACTTGTGGAGGCTTTGCGGGAGTCGTGGTTAGCCTACAATGGTCACCGGATGGGTCTGCAATTCTGGCAAGTTCCCGAGATAATACTGCACAACTATTGGCTCGAGATAGATCGATGGAAAACCGTGCGACGAGTACCTTCGCGGGGCACAAATCTGCTGTAGTCGGGGCGTTCTTTGGGCTGTCATCTTCGTCTAATATACCGAATAACATTTACACTGTTTCTATCGATGGTTCATGTTTTACTTGGTCGTTGAATGCAAAAGGTGATAAGAGTAGTGCAGAAACTTCAAATGATAATTCGTTGATGGGAGGTCAACAGTCTACTCTTGACTTCTTTACTGGCTCTGCAATTGCCTCTTCTTCGTTGATTGATGGATTATCGAATGGAAAGAGCTACGTAGAAAATTTATGCAGTAAATGCTGGAAGCGCAGCTCTAAACATTACTTTCAGCAGGCTGCCGAAGTAACAAGTGCCGCAATGAATCCAGCCGGGCTCCTTGTTGTTGGTTTCACATCTGGTGTTTTTGGGCTATATGAGATGCCCGGCTGTACTAATGTGCATACACTTTCAATATCTAATCGTCGAATTAGTTCTGCGACTTTGAATAGCGCTGGCGATTGGCTAGCAATTGCTTGTCCTGAACTTGGACAACTTTTGGTTTGGGAGTGGCAAAGCGAGACGTACGTTCTTAAACAGCAAGGTCACTCATATGCAATGCGTCAAATGGCGTTTTCTCCGGACGGCTCTCAATTTGTTGCGACTGGAGGCGAGGATGGGAAAGTGAAAATGTGGAATGCGGATTCAGGATTTTGCTTCGTTACATTTTCAGAACATACAGCTCCAATTTCGGCAGTTGCTTTTGCGAGCTCAAAAGTTGTCCTTAGTTCAAGCCTTGATGGAACAGTACGTGCATATGATCTTATCCGTTATAAAAATTTTCGTACCATGACGACACCGACACCTGTTCAGTTCTGTTCGATGGCTCTCGATTCAAGTGGTGAAATTGTATGTGCAGGAACGTTCGAACCATTTGACATTTACACTTGGAGCTTGCAAACTGGGAAAATCTTAGAGGTTTTGTCTGGTCATAGCGGCCCAGTTGCGCATTTATCGTTTAGTCCAAACCAAGGAAAACTTGCTTCTGCATCTTGGGACGGCACGGTGAAGTTATGGGATGTGTTCAAGAAGAACATACCAGAGGAAAGCTTTCACCACCAGTCGGATGTCGTGTGCGTTGCGTTTCGCCCCGACGGTAATATGTTAGTTTCTGGGACAACGCGTGGTCAGCTTGTATTTTGGGATGTTGAAGATGGAAAAGTTGTCTATACAATTGACGGTAGGAAAGACATCCGCGGTGGTAGGTTCATTAAATTTCGTTATATTTTGCGCGATGATGATGATCTTCCCATAAACATTCGCAGTGAATGCTGAGTGCCTTATGCATGTGGAGCTTTTAACTTCCTTGGATGTCTGAGCGCTAATTTTAATTTTGATCATGATTGAAGATTTCGTCTAATTCCTTTTTCTTTACTTAGGCCGGAAAGTGAACGATCGAATGACTGCTGAAAATAATGTCGCGTCAAGATATTTTACGAGCGTTTGCTTTTCTGCTGATGGAGCTTGCGTTCTTGCAGGTGGAAATAGCAAATATGTTTGCATCTACGAAGTTTCACACCAGATTTTACTTCGCAGGTTTCAGATTAGCTTCAATCGGTCGTTAGATGGAGTCCTCGATAAGGTGAGAGAAAAATTTGATAGAAAAAAGTACGCTATGATGATGAACTTCCCATAAACATTCGCAGTGAATACTGATTGCTTTATGCATATGGAGTTTTTAAACTTCCTTGGATGTCTGAGCGTCATGAGCTTTCTAATTAGCTGCTTGAATTTATGTGCGATATTTTCTAACATTTTTGTGGTAGCTGAACTCGAAATACATGGGCGATGGTGGCCCGGTAGGAGGACAGGACGATTCTGCTGACGAAGCTGAATACAACATTCACATACCTGGAGCAAAACGGAATGATGATGGGTCACGTAGAAGCAAGTTGGAAGTTTTGACTAGTGCCGTAGGATTTTCTCCGAGCGGTCGGGAATGGGCAACTGTATCAAATGAAGGCCTTCATATATTTGAACTTGATGACGACTGTATGTTTGACCCAGTTGCGCTTACAGAGAATGTCACACCAGATTCTGTACGTAATTCGATTCAATTCAAAGAATATGCAAAGGCCTTACTTATGAGCCTACATTTGAATGAAGTGTCTCTTGTTCAATCAGTTGTGGAGTCTGTACCAATGTCATCAATTCCTCTGGTTGTAAAGTCAATAACCAGCATGCACTTAGAGCGATTTTTTCATTACATTTCAATTTTTATGGGTGATTCACCGCACATCGAATATTATTTGGAGTGGTGTTTGTGTTTGTTAAAAACGCACGGAGGTTTTTTACAGCGAAACTGTGGTAAGTATATGAGAGCTTTTCGATTGATGCACAGAATAATCCGAACTAAGGATGATGAGCTGCGAAGAATTTGTGATGATAATAGATACAATTTAGAATTTGTTGAGCAACAATCCAGGATGATGTTGGAAGGATTGTAGATGTAGGTAGACAACATTGTAAAATATAGAATTACCGTTCATAGTAAAGGCTAACTGTACAAGGCGCAGCAGGATAGTAGCTAAAGCTGGGATGCAAACAAGTAAAACTCAAACTCACGTTTTCATCCTTCTGTACTAGTTTCATTTGGGATACCTGCGTATCCTTTGCAATGTCCGATCTAACCAGCAACACTTGTGCGAACGGAGTTAAGAGTTTGCGTTTATATCCAACTTACCCAACTTTGACTAGTGACAAAGTCATGATAACGTGTTGTGCAGGATGAACTATGATGGGTAATCATCAAATAATGAATACCAGTTTCGCAACAGGCAATGATTATAACCCATTCCTGAGCGTCTACAGATCCTTTGGGGAGAGTGAGATCGATTATCTTGTGGTTTGTCACTTTGGAGAAATAAACAATGTATTCAAGCAATCAATCTATTCTTTTGTTATGGTGGAGACAGAGTCCCAAGAAACAGGAACATGATTCCTGTGGGCTCTTTGGACTACAAAAGGAAAGGTGATTACGCTATAATCAAGAAGATATTTGAAGTGGCATTGATATGAATGGCAACTAGGACTCAACATGACTTAGTAATCACAAAGAGAAAACAAAATAAGCTACTACTCAGGCGGCAACCTCCTTGTTCCGTAATAGGGAAAATGATGATGACTTATATAACATCTTTCGATCATTTACCAGTTGCTATCACTCCTCTTCTCATTAGTCGATTGATGAAGAAGACAGTTAAAATTTCGTTTTCAAATAGTATTTACATATCTTACTGACATACATCTAGACTATGAGCTTCGCTCAGTTTAGATTCTTATCAAATTGGCTGAATTCCGTACTTACTCTGGATAATTAACTGTTAACACAACCTCGTACGTTCGTTCCTTTCTTTGTTCAACCCGAAGATCTTTCATCCTCTCTAGAAGCTTCGCTTCCAATCATCTAGCAAGTAATTATAATTAGATAAAATTAAAAGCGATTATACCTACACTTCGTGTATTATTTTAATCTAAATTTTTCAGAATTTCTTCACTCGTAGCAATGTAACATATTTGAACAGGCAAGATGATACTCTCTTACCACTTTTTCTCATACTATCACGTACGCTCATTCAAATCACCATCATGTACGAGTGAAAGACATATACTTTGCACTTAGATACTCTTTCAAGGCTGGGGTTGGACATCGCGGATGACGCTGCCACTAACTTTCTCACGCGGAAGTGATTGCTGCCACTTCAAGGTTAAACCATCGTCGGTTACTGCTACAAATGAGTATCCATCCGGGCTGAACTGAACCATTCTAACAGCCGAATCATGCAGTTTATTCGAAAGCGTCGAGAAAGCTTTTCTATCAAATGATCTTCCATTCGTGCCGAAGACGTCGTATAAATTGACAAGTCCTAGGCTATTTCCACATGCAAGTAATACCTTCTCACGTTTGTAGTCTTCATAAATATCAAAACGGGTGAACCAAAGCTCACAGTTGGGGACGTGAAATTCCCTCAACGCTGTAATACTTCTAGAAATACCATGCTCAACAATCGGTCCTTCGCGGTTCGGTTTCCAAAGGACAATTGTGTGCTCTATTGACTTTGATAAAATTAAATGACCGACGTAGCGTACGCAGTCAACATAATTCGTATGCACTTCTTGGCGATTCGTACAGAATGTAGGAAAACATTCGTTGGAAATCCGGATACGCTCGCCACTTTTTCTTGTGACAGCGGATTGAACATTCGATATACGTTGTCTTATCTCATTGCTATCCATGGACCATATCCTAATTACAGAGTCCATTCCAGCACTAACGAATTCGATACCATCAGGATGAAAGTCACACGTTAGGATTGCTTCTCTGTGCCCTTTCTCTCCAGAAAATATTGATATACAACATGGCTTTGCAAGATTCCATAAACGAATGCTTTCATCTTTCGACGCTGTAATAAGTAAGCATTCATTCACTGGTGAAAATTTCATCTCATAAATGTCATCCGAGTGACCAGCGAGGGTTAACGATAACATTTTCCGATTAATATCGATCACTTTCACAATTCCCGTAGATCCTGCAGCACAAAGTAGTTGAGGACCTTGGTGGTCTCTTCCATGACACAAATCTTTGATCACACCAGGATTTAATGTGTTTGAAGTATTTTCATCGGGAGTTTTGAAAGGATCAAGAGTTTCGAGCCCACTTGATTTTCCACCCCATGCACAAGTATAAAATCTCTCATCTTCGTTCTTATCAACATAAATGTGACGTACATTCATTGATGCTATTGATGATGATGAGTTTTCAATTGAACCACGCATATTAATACAGTCATAAATTGTTACTATGTTACCCCCACAAGTCGCAAATGATTGTACTACTTGCTCTTCTTTGACCAATTTACACTTATCACCGTTCAAAACTTGCAAGTCATTGGACCATGAGACACAGTAGATCGGTTTACTATGACCTTCATCTACGCATGAAACAAGATTATACTTACGACAGGAGTCAAAATTTTTAATGGCAAATTCACTTTTTATGCAATGCTTGGTGTGCAAGCTATTCACTTCAGATGTAGGTTTTTCATCCACCATACATTTTGGTTTTCCGTTGAAAACATCGGTGTCGGAACCTTCAGAATGACGATCATCCATTTTACAAGAGGAAGTGTCTACCACGCAGTTAGGAGATTCTGAGAACCCACTTGACTCAACAGTATCATCATCATCACCACCACCACCACCACCACCATGTTTGGTAAAATCAATACTGCCTTTGGCACCCTCCTGTTGTCTCCCTGTATTATTGTCGCTAATGTCTATTATGGGCGATGAAGTATCAACAAATTGTTTATGAGCAGGCAAATCAGCTTTTATCTTCTTCATACAGTCATCTTCTGTGTCTCGCTCGTAAACCCCCGCAGCCACCCTAAGACGACGCTTATTATTCGACCAAGTTTTCACATGTATTTTCATGCCCTTAAACCAAGTTCGATTCAACAGAAGAATTGCGCTTTTCGCATCCGTAATCGTCTCAAAGTGCACGGTAGCATTACATACTTTTGATTTCTTCTTCAGATCAACTCGGTTCACATTATACCGTTTGCTTTCGAGAAAGCATTGGAGTTCGTGAGATGTCGTCGATGGGTCTAAGTTGCCCATGTAAACGCTCGCGGAGTCGATGGTCGTGGCGTGCTTTTGACTTCCTCCATTCATTTGAATTAAGGTTCTTTACGAATAGGCATTCGCATTCGTGAATCAGTGATAATGCTAGAGTAAAGTGGGGTAAATAATGTTGGTTCATGCGTGTATAGGATGGCAGTCATTCATTCATACATACTCTCTCTCAATATTATTTTACTCTAGAGTCTACTAGAGAGAGAGAGAGAGATCCTGTCATCGGCATGTCGTTTTCACAGGCCTACGGTAGACGGTAGTAGAAATTCTCGTGTGCGGGGTGCGGGGTCGGGGGCGTCCACGGTGGTGGCCTGGGAGCCTGGGAGTTGGCAGTACATGACAGACATGCAGACATATGTACTTGCTGTTCATACTTCGCAAATTTTTAAATTTTCTGATTTAGATGGATGCGAATTCTGGTGGAACCATTCATTTTGACATGAAAATACGACAAAGGGTACCCAGTACATGGTACATGGTACATGGTACATGATACATGGTACAAAGAAAATGGAAATGAATTGAATGGAAATTACACTCTAGAGTATAAACGTCGTTGATGTAAATATTCTGTGATAAATACATAAAAGCCAATTAATTAATAAGGTGAAGGAGGAAAAAGGGGATTATATATCGAGAAGAGAAAAAGCTGGGAGTGTTTGGATAGATAAGGGAATCTAGAATTAGATCCATTCTGTGAGAAGAAAAGTGCAGGAAAGATGGTAAGAGGAAAGACTGGAGGAGATGCCGCTCCTAAAACCGGGTCATTTCAGGCAATGAATTTGGCTCCTGAATTATTGAAAGGGATTTCGAGTATGGGGTATAAGCAGCCAACTCCAGTTCAACGTAAATCGATTCCTGTTTGTTTGCTTGGGGGGGATGTTGTATGTATGGCTCGAACTGGTAGTGGAAAGACAGCAGCGTTCGTACTTCCAACTTTGCAGAAACTTATTTCGGGTAAGAATGGCGATACCTTTGAGTCCTCCTCGAGTAACGCGTCGAGTATAAAAGCTGTCATTATGAGTCCAACGCGTGAATTGTGCTTGCAAACATTATCTGTATGTAAAAAGCTGGCTAAGCATTGCAGCCAAAAAATTAATATTGTGTCAATCATTGGCGGTGACGGCATGGAAAAGCAATTTCAAGCCTTATCTAGTAGACCGGACATATTAGTGGCGACACCAGGACGGTTAGCTCATCACCTATCTGAAATTCCGGACTTTGATCTCTCATCATGTGAAATGTGTATTTTCGATGAGGTAAGTCTTTGTTTTCATGAAAGACAACAATCGTTGATAAAGGAGTATTCTTATGCCACGATTTTCTTAATAATAGGCAGATCGTCTTTTCGAAATGGGTTTCGCCGGGCAAATGCGCGAAATCACTAAGAGCATGCCAGCTTATCGTCAAACTCTCCTATTCAGTGCAACTATGCCAAAAATGTTAGCTGAATTTGCTAGGAGTGGATTGCACGACCCCACTGTAGTGCGACTAGATAACGAAGCTAATGTATCAGAAGAATTGAGGCTAGGATTTTTTACGTGCCGTAGCTTAGACAAGGATGCCGCTTTGCTCTTCTTACTTCGTCAACTTTTAAAAGTACGATCTGGAATGCCTAGGTCTGATGCAAATTCTTCAGTAGCTGATGGGAAAGATAAGCTAACTCTTATTTTTGCTGCAACTCGCCATCATGTCGAATTTTTGACAAGTTTGATTCGATCTTGTGGTATCGATGCTACTTGTATTTATGGTTTAATGGATTTAGAAGCACGTAAATCAAACTTAGCTTCATTTCGAAGCGGCACTAATCCGGTGATGGTTGTAACGGATGTTGCAGCGCGTGGTATTGATGTCCCTTTAATTCATACTGTTATTCATCACTCTTTTCCATCATCCGCAAAATTGTTTGTGCACAGATCTGGAAGAGCAGCACGTGCTGGAAGAATAGGATATTGTTTTGCTCTTGTAGAACCAGATGAGATGCCTTATATGGTTGACCTGCATCTTTTCCTAGGTCGAAAAATGACAACAAGCGTTACAGTGACAGATATCAAGGATAGTAATGAACAAGTTAAAATCGAAAGAAAGTATACAATTGAAGAGCAGCTGCCAGAAATGGTACACTATGGGTCTATACCAGAAGCAATAATTACAGAAGAGGTGGAAAACTATCGACGGCTTATTGAGAATCAAACAGGTAATAAAGATGCAGAAAGTCTCCAATCCCAATCTAGGACTTGCAATAATGCCATGAAACAATATCGTCGTTCCCGACCCGAAGCTTCGAGAGCTTCAGTTCGAACCGCGAAAGGTATACTTGCTGAGCCTATCCCGATCCATCCATTGTTGTCGACTATGTTATCCTATAATATAGATGATTCTAAAATGAAGGACATTATTGCTCGTGAAGAATTTCTTCAACATCTTCGAAAATTGAAGACCAAAGAAACAATTTTCGAAACCCTGGCTAAGGATGGAAGGTACGCGGTTTTAATGATTTTTGGGTTGTGGTGCTGTTTATTTATATTCATAATTATCACAATAAATAAGGTCTACAAATATGGGTAGCATTGATCGTACTCGCAATTTGAATTCGTCCGGCAATAATTCATTTGCAATTATGAAAGCGATGCGTCGCCAAATGAGATTAGTGAATGGTAAGAATTCATTAGTTATTGCAGGAAGTGATGCAGCAAAATTACAGAATGGAGAATTGACTTCAACTGAAAATGACCAAATGCCAAAGGGTCAGAAAGGGGGTATGGTTAAAACTGAGAACTCAAATGTAGTACAAACGTCTCTTCCTCTGCTTGAACAAAAGAAACGGTTATCTAAGGCAGAAAGAAAGCGTCTAAAGTCTGGTAAAGGATTACCAGACGATGTAATTCTCGAGAAGGAGAAAACTAAGAATAAGAAGGACTATCGAGACGAAAACTTTTACATATCATTTGATGATAGCTCTGCGAAAGTAACGAACCGCGAACGTCATATGGAAGCGCAACTACTTCCTAGTGCAAGTGATTCAATAAATGATCCGAAAATAAGCGCTCTAAAATTACAGGAAAGTATCTTGGATATTGTTGGAGACGAAAAAGAAGATTTGGTGAAGCAGCAAAGATTGATGCGTTGGGACAAGAGTAAACGAAAGTATGTCCAAACAACGATCGGAGCGGAGGTAAGTTTTCAAACACTTGACCAATGAACAAGTTGGTGTAGACTTCAACACTCTTTCATTTTCCCACAGACGAGTGGAATTAGCAAATCAAAGAAACTCAGGCTAGAGAGTGGGAAACTTGTTCAAAGGAAAAATGTCAAACTTGGTGAATTGTACGAAAAATGGCAAAAGAAAAATAACAAGAGCATAGGTCGTATGGGAGTTTTTGATGATGTTAAAAGTGAATTTGACGAGGATAACGCAGCTGCAAAAATACGAAGTCGTGCGGAGAATAAAAATAACGAGAAGCATCTGGGTAAGAGTTTGTCAAAAACTAGCATTCAAATTCAAAAGGAACGAAACAAGAAACTGAATACGAAAATGAAAAATATGAAGAAGAAGGACCGTCGTGAAGTAGAGAATATTCAAAGCAAAGCGAAGGGGACTGTCGGAGGTATAGGAAGAAAACATGGAAAAATATGGTCTCAAAAAAATGGAAAAAGATGAAAAAATTCAACTGTATACTTATCTTCTTAACATCTAGTCTTGTTACATCATACCATAGTTAAAACTCATCCTCTTCATCGATCACTGATTCGAAAGAGGAGTTGTGGTGATTGTTATGTGGTCGAGACATATAAAACGCATAATCATTTTCCCTGTTATGTAACCATGAACTCCCATATATTGAGTAATATCCCCTGGCATTTCCAGCACACGCTGCCTAGGAGCTTCTTTTGTTTTACTTATAAATTGTACACGACGTATCATTAGCTCACTCGGAGTCTAATTGCCATACATCGTAGAGTCACTTAAAATCCCTTCAAGAAAATAGCGTAAGCACCTTTCCTTTTGTGATCCGCAGAGTTCGCAGGAGTCATATTTCCTGCTTCTTGCAATGCTGCAGCCACCTTCGCCAAGGAATAAATTAATGCTTAAATCCCTTTTTCACTTCACCGAAGTGACCAACTACAAGCGAATCGATTCCATTCTTACAGCAAGACCTGGATTGGAATTATAACCTGTTTCAAAAGTAACGTAGTTTCGTAGCTCGCTTTATAATGAGCTTCGATCTCTGCAACTCCACAACCCTTCTCGTGGGGTTCCTAAGATTATACTTATTCAAGCGACTATTGCTATGAGCTATGTTCCGAACATAGTATTGAGCATCCAATGTAACCACTGAGATACCAAGATACCGAATCTCCAAATTGCCCATAACTTTCAAATTTTGATCTAGTGGATGGTATGTCCCTTTCTCTCGTCATTAGGATACATTTTGTCGTTGAGGCATGTATCCGTAGCATGGATCTAGAACTCGCGATGGATCAGATTTTTCATGTTGATAAAGGTAGCACCAGAGCCACATTCTTTAGTATACCACATACACCGGAGCAACCATCGACTAGAGCACGTATGAAGACCATGCTATCCCTCTAATCACAAGAGTCCTCCAGTGACTGTTCTTTGCTGCCTTCTTCCCTGCTATTACGAGATGGCATTTTGTGAACAAGATTATAATCGGATGAACGCTGAAGCCACATTATAAACCAATTTCTCTTCTACGTAAGGATTCGCTTTCTCGCCTGTTCTTCAAGGGATTATTAGAGAGGTTGTCTGAGCCCTCCTCGACTTGTTCATCCGTAGATTTTGTATTTGACTTGCCGATAGTCAATTGTCATGGTTAATAGGATTAAAAGAGGTATAACCTTGAAGCTCGTAAAAGACAATGCCAATAAGAAAATACTTGACGGATTATTCTTCAGCAGGAAAGCTCGGACTATTTGGTCACCCTCGATTACGTCGTCGCGAGACAATTATCTGCTTCTTTTTCAATTCACTTCTAAGAACCTTATGGTGGAAACCACGGAAATTCTCCTTGATTTTGGCGATGAATGAAAGCGAATAGTTTGAACAAGAAGTTCACACTAATGATTCTCCCAGCGATTCAGTTGACGGGTGATGCGCATTCTGGTGTATGAATATGGGATGGTTCCTCGGGCTCGATGTAATTAGAAACAGGGAGTTTTTCCTATCAAAACAAAACTTCATTTGATAGACGTTTGAAAGCTCGTTTATCAAGATATTGGAAAAACTTCTTCCCTGGATTGCTCCTTGAAATCTTGCATGAGATGGAAGGAGAGCGATAACATCTTTCCAATATTTGAACCAACGTCTCGTCAGACACGTTTATCATTTGGTCGTGGGAAATGTTCTATTGTGCTTTCATTTCTTATCAGGTACCGGTCAATCGATTTTTTGGAATGTCTGAGCACAATTTGAGTATTTCATGAAAATCAAAGTTACGTGCATAAGCAATAAGAAATTTTAATCGCTATATGTTTATGCTATTTGTAGTTCGAATATGCCCCCACTCTTCACAAATCCAAATTCAAAGTATGTATGCAAGCGTAAGAAGTAAATGAATTAGCGATATTATTATATCAATCTTAGATACTTTATTGGAATTATTGGACATGCGTCTCTCGAAGCAGGGGATTGAGTCATGGTTAGAGAGTCTATTGCGTGTCGTGAATGGACTTTTATCATAAATGTGTATTCGAGTAGTAAACCAAGGCCTTCAACATTTTAGGTTTGAATTCTCCCTGATAAATGTATCAATTGAAGTTTATTCCTTTTAATTCTGATGAATCTGTTCCCGTAAAATAAAAGCTCGGCATTGAAAAAATTGAAAAACCATTCTTGACTGTATTCACCTCAACAGCGAAAGTTTTTCGTTATCTTGTATTGATCAGCTTTCTGTCAAAAGAATTGCATCAAAGATTATCAGAAGTTGTTTTTACCATTGAAAGTCTTGACGATCGGAACTCTTAAACCAACATCAGAATCTCCCCAAATTTAAAAAGAAGATACTACCGGTAGTTGTATCCGAGTACTCATAGGAAAACCATTTTTGTTTCAATTGCACACTTAATTTAAGAAATATTTGTTGTTCGACAAAGAAGATTTGTACAAAGTTAAAGTTCTTCAAAATAAAACAATTTATACCAAGCTCGGGTCAAATAATGATTACAGGTCAGCGGATTTTTTGAGCACACGCGTTATTGTTTTAGACATCTTACGCCGAATAGAGCTATAGGCATTTCCAGCTGTTTCAAATGGAGTATCTAGCGTTGCAACTGTCGCATTTCGCTGCTTTCGAATTTTCAATGTAGACCTGAAGACTGCTCTCATCTCCTCTTTCGATGATCCTTCCATCGCTATTCGAATACGAACTTTTGCTGGTAGTCTCATTTCATACATATCCCTTCTTGGGTGACGATATTTCTCGTAATCATCAACGCTCTGTACCTCACAACCATAATGATCCCAAGCAATTGTTATCGGTATACCGGAAGAGACGCTTGGGTTATCACCAAGAATAATTGGATACTCTCTTATTTCCAATGAATTGAAGGATACCGATTTCCTATCGTTAGTCTCGGGTCGTACCAAAGGGGCCATAATCAATGTACTTTGATATATTAATATGTCTCTTCCTTCAAAGCTTCTTTTGGATTGCACTCACGAAGAGAGAATGGCTTTTTGGAAATCTGATCTATCGTACTCGTAGTGTCCAAGATGATACTTCGAACGTAGAACCTCTATGGAGCTACATTTTTGTGTAGTTTTGGATTTTTTCTGTTTCTCAATGTGTGGATAGAAATGAGCTCATTTTTACAACTACATTGTGTACTTTGGAAGTACGAGCGTGCTTTGAGAAACACTGTGCGCACACATAACTGTATGTTGAATGTGTCTATGACGAATTTTTTATCGTTTCGATCTTTCACCCCAAGATTTTTTCCCTACTAAACTGACACAGAAAGATGTAGATCTTAAAGTAGTTACATGTATGTATTACGCTAGTTTTCATCTCGTTACATTCGTATGATTCTTTATGTCACTGAGGTTCGGTACTTGTGTTAGTCATTCGGCTAATTCAGTTGTAATGGAAACTCTACTCGAATCTTTACATATTGCTTGACATGTAAATTCTCTAACTAATTATCGCTTTGGTATATGATATCTACCGGCAGAAATATCGATAGTTATAGGTTACAGGTAGATCTACAAATGTACTCTATATAAATACTATGCACACGTGGAAATACATGTAGAACACAATGTTCGTGCGCTTCTCGTACATCATGTACAAAGCTTTTTCGATAAATGTCGCCCTACCGATATACTGTACCGGTACCGGTACCGGTACAGTAATCGAAAATTATTTACGGCCAAAAATACCCTTCATCCAATATCCCATCGCAATATTACCATTCGCGATAATTTCACAAGCACACTTCTTACGTGATTCTCGAACCACACATTTTTTGTTACAGTGCGAAAATGATGACACAAAATACAATCGCTAGGAACTTGGTGAGGACAACTCTTCGATCGGCCGCTCGTGCAAATGGTACAATGAAGCAAAGTTTTCGCACAGTTATGTATTTTAGCGCTCCTCCTACTTCTTTCACTAGCTTTTTTCAGTGTACTTCGAGAAGAAGTTTAAGTAGCTACCGTTCAGTTGTGTCTAGCGACTATTCTACGCCGGTGAAGGAAGGTGACCTCTGTCCGAGCATGGTATTCAAAACTCGAGTTCGAGTGGAGGGGTCTGGTGATAATCCGTTCGATTGGTGTGACGTGGAGAGTGAACACCTTTTCAAGGGAAAACGGGTTGTACTTTTCGCTTTACCTGGGGCGTTCACACCAACATGTTCAACTACGCACTTGCCTGGATACGAAGCAGCGTATGATGAAATTAAGAGTTTGGACATTGACGAGGTTTACTGCCTTAGTGTTAACGATGCCTTCGTGATGCGTCAGTGGGGGCTGCATCAGGGATTAGTCGAAGACAAAAATCCTGGAGGTAAGGGTTTCAAGAAGGTAAAGCTTCTCCCTGATGGAGCAGCTGAGTTCACTAGGGGTATGGGTATGTCTACCATGTGGGACGAGGAGAGAGGATTCGGTGAACGTTCTTGGCGTTATTCCGTCGTGATAAATGACATGAGAGTTGAGAAGTTATTTATCGAAGGTGGCAGTGTTGTGCAGAATTCTAGTCCCGACCCATTTGAAGTTTCTAATGCATCCACGATGATAGAATATTTGAAGAAAAGCGCCTAAATTACACTTTAAGTTTTGTTAAAAGTTTAGTCCTCATTTAATTCAGATGCGAAGAGTGATCACAATGTCGTAAACACACCATTCTACATTCTATGTATATCTATATGTCTATGTTCAAATAGTCGTATAATGAAAGAAGGTTTCAGAGGCGCAAACTACTAAATATGGTCATTTCTGACATTACTGTTTTATACCGTTTTCCAACAAGTACATTCTCATCGCCTCTTCAAATGTATCCATGATTGTTTTCACAACTTTCGACTTCCCTGGTAGTGGGAAAAACATTAATAATCTTCCACTGCACTCGATTTCAATGTTCTGTAGTGCCTCAATGTTGCACGTTACCTCGGCGCATGATTTAAACCTCTTAGAACCCGATGCGTCGTACAGTGCCAAACAGGTCACAGTAAATAACGAATTAGAAACTTTCGTTACTCGTAAAGATTCCCTAAACTTTATTCCAGCGGTTCGTAAGAACCATAAATTACCTACGTAATCTGCATGTATTTCATCCTCGGTTTCCTTCGATATTTCAACACCAGGAGAGGTATCTTTCAGGCTAGTCAATATTTCCAAAAATCTTTCACAATTTAACAAATTCTCGCACAGGTGTCGCAGTTTTTCCTCCAACTGTTCCGATCCTGACTGTTTTCTAATATATTCTTCACTTTCCCCTTGATGATCATATTCAACTGCTTTCTGATGATGTGACTGGGCAAGAACACTAGCCATCTCAAAATCAAGTTGTTTCTTACTGTGTATTTGAAACTAAGTTAAAGTTTGGTTATGAAACGAGATCTAAAACTGCCGTTGCGAATTGTGACCAATTTTTCTTTAATAATGAATCTGTGTGTGTTCTTTAGTACGACTGCTCGAACGAAGTTTTCCGAAAAGGAATGAGTCAGAATTGCCCATTTCGACGCGTAAACAAGCAATGTGTGTATTTTCGCATCCGGGACTGCGCGCTTAGCACAGGCTCAGAAGTCCCGATTCCCGGTACTTACTAATTGAACATGACGGCAAAATGAAAAATGATCAATTTACAATTCACTTCGAAGTACATAATTAGTTCGAGACTTTATATGTCAAGCAATATTTGAAGATTCGAGTAGAGTTTCCAATATATCTGAATAATTAGCCGAATGACTAACACAAGTACCGAACCTCGGTTACATAAAGAATTGTACGAATGTAGCGAGACGAAAATTAGCGTAATACCTAACAACTAAATATTTAGGTTTCTATTTACATGTTAGTTCTTGTCACTTGTCACCAGGGGTTGGTATTAACTCCTAATACAGTATCAAAAACGTAATACTGTATTAGATACAATACGGTATCTAATACACAATTTTGAAAACTGAGTATCTGTATTTTTTTGTGATAGATACTAATACAAAAGAATACTAAAAAGAATACAACGCCGTTCATTGCTTGCCGTTTCCGTTTAGCCAATCATTTTCCTTTGTGATAAATACTTATACGAAATTCTTCTACTAATTTCGTATAAGTATTTATCTCAAAGGAAAATGAATGGCTGAACGGAAACGGCAAGCAATGAACGGCGTATTATTAATGGTAGAAGTTTACAAAAAAAGCATACAGATAAAAAAAATACTACGCCGTTCATTGTTTGCCTTTGCCATACTGCCGTTCATTATCCTTTTTCCAACATTGTGATCGACTGTGTGAAGTCAAATGGAGGAAGAAAAGGTGCAAGAGTTTGACGCTTCAATGGAGGAAAGGGTTGAAGAGCCTGAATATCTTTCATTGGAAGACG
>Ga0209092_10002430_pt1 | contig 17115 bp, 8 predicted proteins | sample FraStrMetagenome_FD_187446 | JGI IMG/M metagenome (GOLD analysis project Ga0209092, IMG submission 187446) | Marine eukaryotic phytoplankton communities from Arctic Ocean - Fram Strait ARC3M Metagenome (SPAdes) (version 2) | ecosystem: Environmental > Aquatic > Marine > Oceanic | place: Fram...
AAGTGTACCAGCCGATCCGGTTTGATCTGTCCGACCGCAGCACCGTGAAAATTACGAATCGTTACGGCTTTACCAATCTGGATCAGCTCGCCTTCAGTTGGCAACTGCTTGAAAACGGCATGCCTATTGAAACAGGCCGTATCGCAGGCGCCAGTATCCTTCCTCGTGCGCACGCCTCAGTGAAAGTGCCTTACCGTCAGACCTTAAGTGCCGGCAAGGATTACCACCTTTTGATCTCTGCCAAACTGAAGCAGACCACCCTCTGGGCACCGAAAGGTTTTGAAATCGCTTGGGAGCAGTTTGAGCTGAAGCACGGCTTCTTCGCCGCGACTGAGGCGCCACAGAATACCAGTGAAATTAAGGTGAATGAGGAAGGGCATCTGCTGACACTCACCGGTGAGCACACGGTGATCCAGGTGGATACTTCCTCGGCTGCGGTCATCAGTCTTTCAATGGATGGTACGGAACTACTCAAGCAGCCACTGCGTCCGAATTTCTACAAAGCGGTCAATGACAACCAGTACGCCAACCGCTTTGCTGGTCGTCTGGGGGTTTGGAAGGATACGGCGAACCGGTTGAAGCTGGAGCGCTCAGATACGCAGAAGCTGCAAGACGGGGTCTTACTGAAACTGAGGTACCAACTACCAATCGCTCAAGCCAGCCTAACCGTCAGCTATAAACTGGATACCGCCGGCAGATTCCATAGCCATTACAGTTACCATGGAGCCGAAGGGCCGAATCTGCCTAAGTTCGGTGCGACACTTGCAGTCGCAGATGCTTTCTCGCAGGTGGAATGGTTTGGCCGCGGTTCGCATGAAACGTACTGTGACCGCAAAACATCAGGGAAGTTTGGCGTCTATCAACTGCCAGTGGATGCGTTCAGCTACCAGTACATTCAACCGCAGGATAATGGCAACCATACCGATGTGCGATGGTGTGCGTTTTCCAATGAGCATGGACAGACCGTGAAAATCACCGGACTGCAGCCGCTTCAGATCAGTGCCTGGCCGTACACCGCCGAGGACTTGGATCAATCCCGTCATCCGCATGCACTGCCGACGACCGATTTCCTAACCATCAACATCGACCACCGAGTCAACGGAGTTGGCGGCAACGACAGCTGGGGGGCCCAGGCCCTGAAGCAATACACGATCCCCGCCAACCAAAACTACCAATACGGCTTCGTGCTGGAACTTCTTCAGAAATAAATTAGAGAGTGGCGGGGGTGACCTCCGTGTGCATTTTGAAAAACTGCATCGGTTACGAGACTTACAGGAACCGACCAGTCTATGCATGATCCCACGAGTCAGCAGTCTATATCAAAAAAATACTTATGAAACAAAGAGTTATCTTAACCGCTTGCTTGCTTGGCGTCCTTTCCCTGTTCGCTGAAGACAACATCATATGGATGGATCGCCCTGCTCAGGATTGGCAACAAGAGTGCCTCCCAATCGGCAATGGGCGTATGGGCTGTATGATTTATGGGGGTGTCGAGCGGGAGCATATTCAATTCAACGAAGACACCGTTTGGATTGGGGACGAAGCAGATACGGGTTCGTATCAGGCATTTGGTGATCTTTATGTAGAGCTCGGAGGGATCACGCCGCCGCCGTCGCGCCTCAGTAATCCGAGTGCGCACGTAACGTCCACGCAGGAGACGGTGGCACAGAGTGCGGATGGCAATTCGAAAACGAAATGGTGTATGGAGCATGGCAACCAGGCGGTGGTCTGGCAGATGATTTATGAGTCTACGCCTAAGCAGCCATTGCAGGGCTATTCTTTGACCTCTGCCAATGATCAACCGTTGCGCGATCCGCGTCAATGGACCCTCGAAGGTTCCATTGACGGAAAGCAGTGGACGATACTTGACGATCAAACCCGCAATCAGCCGTTTGAACAACGGCTCATGACCAAGACCTTTGCATTTAGCAATGATACGCTATTCTCGCACTATCGTTTGACCTTCCAGCCACTGGATGCATCGCATTTCCAAGTGGCAGATGTTGCGCTTAATTTTGCTGAATCAACGGCAGCGGCGTCGACTCGCTCGTACCGCCGCGAGCTGAATATCGATCAGGCCCTGCATCGCATCCAATACCGCAAGGATGGCGTTAATTATCAGCGTGAATATTTTGCCAGCAATCCTGCAAATGTGCAGGTCTTTCGCCTCAGTGCTGATCAGCAGGGTGCATATACGGGATTCGTATCGCTCAAGGACGCGCATGGCAGCGTCGTCAAGGCCGCTGAGAATAAGTTGACTTTTTCCGGCACGCTTGCGGGGACCTATAGGGGGCCAAAAGATAATTATGCGATCCAACTGCAATACGAAGCACAAGTGCTCGTGATGCATGAAGGCGGTAGCATCGAAGCGGTGGACGGCAAGATTGCTTTCAAGGACTGTGACAGCCTAATGATCATCATGAATGGCGGAACCGATTATTCCAATCTACGCGCCCAAGGATGGAAACAGGAACACCCCCATCATCGTATCACACAGACGCTCGAAAAGGCCTCAAAGCGGTCCTTCGATGATCTGCTCAAGGAGCATGTCGAGGATTATCAGGAGCTGTTCAACCGTGTGACTGTCGACTTGGGGAAAAGTGCCAAAGCCTCCGTGCAGTTGCCCACTCCGGACAGGCTGGATGCATATCGAGGCGCCTCAGTTCAACACAGTGGCAGTGAATCGATGGTACAGACGAATCTGAATAAAACAGGCGGCGCTCCAGATCCAGACCTCGAAGTACTGCTGTTCCAATTTGCACGCTACCTGATGATTTCGTCTTCGCGCCCGGGATGTATGCCAGCGAACCTTCAGGGACTCTGGAATGAGAGCAATCGTCCACCATGGCGGAGTGATTATCACACCGATGTGAACCTGCAAATGAACTATTGGTTTGTTGATCAGGCAAATTTGTCGGAGTGCTTCACGCCCTTGTCCGAATGGCTCTGGTCTGTTGTCCCAGTCAAGCGTGAGGCCACGCAAAAGGCATTCGGTGTCCGAGGCTGGGCACATCGTGCGGAAAACGGCATCTTTGGCGGAGCGTCCTTCAAATGGTATCTCGGCGATGGGGCCTGGATCATGCAGAATCTCTGGGATCATTATGCGTATACGATGGACCGAGACTACCTCGAGACTCGGGCGTATCCGCTGCTCAAAAATCTCTGTGAGTTCTGGGAAGATTCACTAATCGAATGGCCAAATGGTAAATTGGTCAGTCCCAAGAGCCAGTCGCCCGAACACGGCCCAGAGCTTGAGGGGAACTCCTACGAACAGCAGTTGGTGTATGATCTCTTTACCAACTATATCGAAGCGTCTGTCACATTGGACAAAGATCAGGCGTTTCGCCAAAAGGTCGAATCCATGCGAGCTCGCCTGTTGGGACCCAAAATCGGCAGTTGGGGACAGCTTCAAGAATGGGCAGATGATCTGGATAATCCGAACAACAAGCACCGGCACCTCTCGCACCTGATTGCGGTGCATCCGGGGCGACAAATTTCGCCAGTGACGACTCCCGTGCTTGCGGAGGCAGCCAAGGTGTCCATGAACGCGCGTGGCGATGGTGCGACCGGTTGGAGCAAAGCCTGGAAAATCAATGTCTGGGCACGACTCCATGATGGTGACCGCGCTTACAAGCTTCTCAGTGAACAGATCAAGGGTAATCACTATGACAACCTGTTAGGCTTTCATCCTCCGTTTCAGATTGACTGCAATTTCGGATATGCGTCGGGACTCTGCGAAATGCTGGTGCAGTCGCACATGGGCGTGGTGCATCTGCTGCCTTCATTGCCTGCGGCGTGGCCCACAGGTACCATTACTGGACTCAAAGCACGTGGTGGCTTTGAGGTAGATATCGAGTGGCAGGAGGGGCGTTTAGTCCAAGCCACACTTCGTTCGCTGAATGGGAATCCGTGTCAGGTCCGTTATGGAGCGATGACAAAAGAGATTGAGCTGAAGGCGGGTGGAACCCGCACGCTTTCGGGCACAGACTTTGAATAATCAGGAGCACGCATTAGCTGGAGAGGATGCTGGAAACCCATCAGAGGACGACACGTTGAAGGTTTATTTTTTTCTGAGGGGATTACACACGAATCATCACAACTAAACGAAAATACATACAAATACTGGTCACAATGACAAGTATAGGGCTGCTCTCTGGCACCAGCTTGGCAGCTGTGTACGTCGGAGGAGGAATCGCGGGTGATTGGACAGACAACGCTAACTGGACTGGATCAGCTCCCACCGGTGCTACTGTCTCTGGACTCTATTTAAAAAATGGCACAGATACCCCAGCCCTCTATACCTCTACACAAGGCACCACACTCGAAAACTTTGACATCAACATTGGCCAAGCAGGCACTACTGGTTCATTGACCATAACTGGTGGTACCCTCAATATTAATAATACTTGGGGCATTATCATCGGTCAACAAGGGGTTGGTAATCTCATCATTGATGGCGGCAGCCTTAATCAGCTCGATGACAATAACTTAAGATTTGGTAATGCAGCAGGAACCGCAACGGTAAGTCTTTTATCGGGATCATTCACAACGGCTGCCACCGCGGCCCAGGTGAACGCCAACGCGACGATTAGTATTGTAGATGGTACCGCCTCTTTTGGAGGAACATTCTCTACAATTGCTGAGACTGCTCAAATCGACTTTACGTCTGGCGGCACTGGTTCGTTGAGCATTACAGGTGCTGATTTGGCTTACTACGAAGGTTTGTTTGATGACGGGAATCTAAGCGTTGATGGTGATGAAACTGGCGTTTTCGCTGATCACTTCAGTGTATCAGGAACAGGAACTAACCTGACCATTACATCGATCCCTCCGCTTGTATGGGATACGGTTTCCGATGGGGCCTCTGCTCTGAAGGGAAATATACAAATCAATCAAGGGGCTCTTAATTTAGATGCAGGATTGGGACTGCCAGACGATCTAACTATTATGCCTCTGGGGGACTCTATCACCTATGGTTATGGCGGACCTGGTGGATACAGATTGCCACTCTACAATTTACTTTCCCCCATTGCGTCAGGCTGTCAATTCGTAGGAGACTCCACTGAAGGCTCATCGGATCTGCCGGTGAACCAGAAGTCTCATGCGGGACACTCGTCGTACACCTCGGTGGATATTAAAAACAACCTCAATGGACTGGATTCGACAAGATACCTTTTGCATGGTGAGGAACACCGTGATCCTCATGGTGGCTTTTGGTTGACTGGAGGCAATGGCACTGGGCGGGATCCGCTCTTCCCTAACGTGGTGTTGCTTCTAGCTGGAACAAATGATGTAAACATCTTTTCAGGCGGCATCCCTGAATATGCTGTGTATTACACAAATCTAGTCACAGAGATCACCACTCTCCGTCCAGGCACTCATGTATTTCTCGCAAAAATCACCCCCCGTTCTTCATTTCATCAGAAAACCGATGATTATAATGCAGCCATCCAACAGGTGTATAATAGTTTTCAGACTGCTGGGAAAAACGTCTATCTCGTAGACCTTTACACCGGATACACAGGAGGATGGGTCGATGGTGTCCACCCTAATCCGGCGGGTTATAACTGGATGGCGACACAATGGTATAATGCTCTGATTTCCAACTTGGGAGTTCCTCAGAAGATTAACATCAGCCAGGTGCCAACCGTAACGATTGGCAGTGGTGCGACAATGACGGGACAAGGCAAAGTCAACAATCTTGTGCTTGAGGGCTTTGTCTCTCCTGGAAGCGGCATTGGTTCGCTTACCACTACTGGTACCACCATCACGGGAGCCTGCCTGTGTGACCTGAATGCCGAGAGTGCTGATAGTCTGGTAGTGGAGGGCAATCTGACCCTCACGAGCGCCACCTTGACTCTCAATTCGCTCGAGACCGCATCTGCCACCGTTTACCCCGTCCTTACATACACGGGCACACTCACAAGAGCATTCACCTCGGTCACTGGCCTCCCATTAGGCTACAGCCTCGTGCATGACTCCACCAACAAAGGCTTTATCATTGCTACCGACTACGCGCCCTAGCTTACTACTAAGTCTGGTCTTACGGTGAAGATCTGTAGACATAAGCTACTTGTCACTTTTTTGTATTTATTGCCTCCTGACTACCCATTTGGGTAGTAGTCGGTTCGGCTGGGGTATCTATATTCGTAGCTTATCTACTTACGAACTGTTTTGGAAATCTGAAAACGAAGCGCTCGAATGCGTATGGATATGAAAAATTTAAAATTAATACAGGTTTGGATGATCATGATCGCCTCTCTGGCGGGCGCGAATGCGGCTGAGACTACCAAGATCAAGGTCGCCTGTATTGGCGACAGCATCACATTTGGTCACGGTATTCCTGATCGCGGCAACAACAGTTATCCTGCGCAATTGGGCAAAATACTCGGCAGCGGGTGGGACGTGGCGAATTTTGGCGTGAGTGGGCATACCTTGCTGAAAAAAGGGGATCACCCGTATGTTAACTCTGGCCAGTACCAAGCGGCGCTGGCCTTCCTGCCGGATGTCGTCATCATCAAGCTGGGCACCAACGACACCAAGCCGCACAACTGGCGGCACAAAAAAGACTATATCGACGACTATGTTCGGTTGATCAACAGCTTCCTTCAGCTCGAAAGCAAACCCGTGGTCTGGATCTGTCATCCCGTTCCGGTTTTCCCGGAACGCTGGGGCATTAAAGATAGTATTGTTCGCGAAGAAATTCTCCCATGCATTCAGTACATTGCTCAAACAGCCGACGTTCCTATCATCGACCTGTATACGCCGCTGAAAAGCCACCCTGAGTTCTTTCCAGACAAGGTTCATCCCAATGCCGCCGGGGCAACAGAAATGGCAACAATCATTGCCGCTCTGCTTTCAGAATATCGGGATCATGCGCCGCCCCTTCCTGAGACGGCCGCTGGCCCGTCGACGAATTGATCATAGGGGACGATCTGCCCGCCTACGATTTCGAAGTCGCCTATCCGGTGGGGAACGGTCGTTTGGGCGCAATGCCTATTGCGCCTTACCCAAAAAGCAAATTCCTAGCAATTGATTGCTATCTAGTGGCTCAGAAGATGATACAGTCATTGACTGTCTGGAAATCGAGCTGTTCAAAACGACAAGTATCAAGGATTTTTTGTGATGCGAACGGATCGGAATTGGCTATGGATTGAGCGAGTCTTTCGGCCAGCGGGCACTCACCGATTTGAGCCAATGACGGGCGATCAGTTCATGCCCTTGAGGGAGTGGGTGTACGCCGTCCCAAAGCCAGTGTTCCGGCGCAACCGCTTCAGCGGCAGCATCGAAAATATCCTGCAGCTTGAGATGGACCGCATCATATTCGTTTGCCAGTGTCGTCACGATGAGGCGAAACTGGTCGATCGTCGCACGGCGTGAGTTCCAGAGCTCTTCATTGGTCAACCTACCGGATTTTAGAATAAACGGATCTAATAAAACGATTTTTAGATCAGGATTGGCTAGGCGGCTAGCGGAGAGAATCGCACGGTAATCTGCTTCGAATGCGGCGGGGCTGACTCCTTTTCCCGCATCATTGGTTCCAACCAAAATGGTCAGGACGTCGGGGCGCATTTCAATCGCATCCCGTTGCCAACGCGCCTTTAAATCGGCAACCGTATTACCACCGATGCCCCGGTTATAAAAGTCTAACTGCGCTTCGGGAATTTCAAGCCCCAGGCGCCCCGCCAGCATAAACACAAAACTGTGGCCTAAGTAATGGTTGCGGTCGCTTTCATTGCGCCCGCGCTTCATATCAGTAATCGAGTCTCCTGCAAAGACGAGACGCGCTCCCTGTTTGAAAGCGGGCAACTGCTCGTTGTGGACACTGATGTCAAATCGGACTGTATCCATCTTGCCCGAGGTGGCGCTGGCACTGTTGATCAATCCAAGTGTTGTAATAATGGCATATATTATATGCGTGAAAGTAGTTTTGTTCATATGAGTTGGGAGGTGTTTTGCATGAATGAAACCACCAAAAGCGATCCTTATTCCAGTTCCACACGGTAAAAGGCATGTGGGCCACTGGGATTTCCTAGAGGGTAGGATGTTGAGGTTCCTGCCGATGCGATGACTCCTGAAGCTATCATCGTGGACCAATCGATTAAATCGGTGCTACTACGGATCGTAAATGTAGCATTAGGTGCCGATCGCCAAGTGATTTGAAATGTGTCATCAGGCTGTGGGACCGCTTCGGCCTTGAAGTAACTGTTAGCATCAAGCGGGTCGGTTCCGATGACGGCTTCGTCTCGGTCGGAGAGGTTGTCACCATCAGAGTTGTCGTTATCCGGGTTGGTTTCACCAGGGTCTACGATGCCATTGTTGTTAGTGTCTTCGGCGTTGTCGTCGATCGTGTCGTTATCGAGGTCAACACCTGGAAGAATAGGCATTGCGAAGGGATCTTCGGTGTCAGTTGGCGATGTGGCGAAAGTCGGCCATTGAGCGCCGTGCTCGTTGAGTTGGATCGCCATTTTACGAGCCATAGCCATGACGCGGTCTGGGTCGCTAGCTGAGAGATCTGTTGCTTCCGAAATATCAGTGACGACGTTGTAGAGTTCGTAGGTGTTAGGGGCAAAGTTATAGATGAGTTTATAGGGGCCATCGCGGAAGAAGGCGAAATAGTCCGAGCGGTGATCGTGTGGAAAATGGATCAGTAATTCCTGCGGACGGTGGCTACCTGGGCTGGCCTTGAAGTAGGGTCTGAGGTCGTATCCGTCAATGGTATCAGAGTGGCTGACGTTAGCGACCCCAAGGATGGTGGGGAAGATGTCGAAGCAGGCAACGATGTCGTCCTCATAGGTATTGGTGGGGATGTTGAGGGGCGTCTGAAATGTGTTGCTTGGGTTGTGCTGTGCCCATGCCGTGATCATAGGAACACGTGAACCTCCTTCGTATTTACTGCCTTTATTCGCACGTAGGGGAGCGCTTCCTGAGGGGGAGTCACTGCCGTTGTCTGAAATGAAAATCACTAAGGTGTCTTCACCAACGCCGAGCGAATTGATCTTGGCGACAATGTCCCCAAGTGACTTATCCATGCCTTCGATCATCGTTGCAAAGGCAAGGTCATTACCAGCGAGCGTGGGATAGTTGGCCGCAAAGCGTGAGTCCGTTTGGAAGGGCGCGTGCACCGCATAGTGGGCCATGTAGGCGAAGAAGGGAACACCATCGTTTACGGAGTCTTCGATCGCTTTGTTCATTTCAAGCGTGAGGGCCTCGGTTAGAAATTTGCCCGTGTTGTGGTAGGCTTCGAGCCCTGGGACAGGGCGGTCGGTGGATTGACCATAGTTCCCCATGTAGGATCCCGGGTGGCCAATCGCACTCCCGGCAATGTTGACGTCGAACCCCACATTGATCGGGTCTTTATTCGATGGATCATTGCCGAAGTGAGCTTTGCCCGCGTGGATGCTTCGGTATCCAGCTCCACTCAGAATCGAAGGGAGGGTGCCGGGCGAAACATCGAGCCCAGTTCTTCGCCAATTTAACGGTGAGTTGTGACTGGGGGTTGTGTTGTTTCCTGTTTCTGCGTTGTAGTGGACGCTGGTCCAATTCGTGACGTGATGTCGTGCCGAGTTTTGACCGCTCATGAAACTAACCCGAGTCGGGGAACATACAGGCATCGCATAGGCATGGGTGAATTTCATGCCGTTGGCGGCAAGCGCCTCCATGCTAGGTGTCCGGAAGCGTGCGTTCAGAGTGCTGGGGACATCGTTGCCCCAGTTGTCGACTTGAAATGGCTCGGAGGTGTCTTGAGTGCCCATGTCGTCGATGACAAAGAGTAGGATGTTGGGCCGCGGCGGACCGGCGGCAATCTTTAGCGTGGCGGTGGTTGATCCGTCCTCATTCGATGCGGTGAGTGTGTAGGTGGTGGTGGCTCCTACGGTGGTGTTTGTAGTGGTTCCTGTGACCGTGCCCACAGCTTGATCGATACTTAAGGTGTCAGCACCTGTGACTTGCCAGTTGAGAGGAACCGATGTCCCCGGTGTTATGTAGTGGTCTGGAGTCGTAAATGAAGTGATGACCGGAGGCATGCCCAATACTGTTGGCAGGATGACCATTCCATTGATGGCAGAACGACCTGACGAGTCCGTGTTACCTGTTAGAGTGAATGAAAGACTGGTCAGGCCTGAGTAGACCACGTAGTTGGCTCCCTCAGTAAAGGTGCCGCCAAAAAGTCCTGTGTCGTGAATCGTTTTTTTGACGCCGCCAAGGACGTAGTCCATGGTTCGATTGGTGTCATTGGAATCGCCGTAGATGATGACGGAATAGCCAGAGGCGTAGGAAGTGGGGAGATTAGCGATGGTGAGTGATTCAGCGTCTCTGAATTCATACCATCCCTCCATCATGGCGGCATCCTGCGAGCCAGAAGTCCACGCGTTGGAGTTGTATCCTGCCTGCCCCGAGTTGACAGAGAGAGTGGCCGAGGTGGCCGTGCCTGATTGGTCGACTAGGGCAAAATGGGTGAAACTTAATCCCAGAGCTGAATTAGCGGGATGGTTCCAAGTGTCGGTGGATGTTTTGACGACGGAGCCATCCGGCTGGCTGGTCATCCCTCCAATGGTGAAGTCGCCGTTGTGCAAGGCAATGTTGATCTGAGCAGAGAGCATCCCTGACAGGAGGCTAGCAGCGAGTATGGACAGGGAAAATAAACGGAAGATCATGAGGGCTGGGGCTGTAAGGATCGCTGGATTGCCTCTTCTTTTTTAGTGATTTGGCTTTCGAAGTGGGAGCGTTGATCGAACGATCCTTTGCGACTGATTCTGCTGAATTCTTCCTGAATCATTATTCAGGCGGTGTGAGCTGAATTCTTAAGAAAATCTTTGGGTGTGAGATATCGGAAAGGTCCCATGGCGCACGATACTTGATGGAGGCGGTGCCATCGTTGTTTTTCACCGACTCAATAAAAACAGGAACCGTCCCATTGTTCCAATTCGTCAAATCTTCTGAAACTTGGGCAATTCCTTGGAAGTCGAGTGCATTCAAATTTCGAGGAAATGATAGTGTCAAATAATCCATGTCATCGATGGTTTCAATGTCCGGAGTTAGACGGGTCACGCTAGTCCCATTGTTTGGATCTGTTCCTAAGTAAAACTCACCAAGGTTATCAACGCCGTCATGATCATCATCATCCGTTTGTCCTCCTGTCAGGCTTTGCTCTGATGACCAGTCTGCGTAGGTTTGAGGGGAAAGCTCCAACATCTTGTAAGCCATCGTTTTACCCAGTGCCAGTTGCGCGATAGCGCCTAAATGCACCTCGTCAGTATCTCGATAGCCATCAATGACATTTTCCAGTGTAGGATGATCGATACTATTGGTCGGAACGGTGGCTGTGTTCGTCTTGGCAAGGGCGGCTCCTGAATTTTCATCTAAATCAAGCTCCGCTTGGCGAACGAGATCCCTGCCTGGGAAGCGCGCTTCTACATCTCCACCAGCTGGAGCATAGGGCAGCACTTGCCCTAAAACGAAACGGATGCCCGATGCGCTGGCGTGTGCGGCGAACTGCTCGCGGACACGATCAATAAAATGGTCGAGGTGAGCGCCATAGTCGTCTGCACTCGTGTTAGATTCAGCGACATTCAATCCGTCTTTGGCGTCCTGCTCACCTTGTTGCCAGCACATGCCATGAATGACTGGCTGCCATCCATCGGCCTCCAGGGCAGCGATGCCATTGTTAAAGGTATTGACCATACCGGTGAATGAAAGCCCCCAATTTGCTGTATCGGAGGCGTTTGCTCCAGGTTTAAAAGCGATTTCCAAGCTGTTGCCACTTGCTGCGAATTTGATGAGAGCGATGGATTGTCCTGGGCAAAGGTCTCGCAATTGCTCACCGAAGGCTATTTCGGGACCAAACTCACTTCCGTTAGCAGGTTGTAAGGTAACCCACTGATTAGCGATGCTTCCAGATGCCCCAGAACCTGAGGCATACAACATGATCTCAGGAATGCTAAGGAGGTCGTTCGGGAGATTAGATGTGAGAGCTATGCCCTGCATATTTGATTGCCCACTCAAGAGGTAGACATCAATCGGCCCCTTACTCAACGTTGCTGTGACTTGAGAGGTGGTGACCGTCGTTCCACTTGTTGCCGTCAGTGTCCAGGTTGTTGTAGCCGATGGCGTGAGAGCCGTCGAACCAGTGGCTAATACGGTTCCCACACCTTGATTGATCGTTACGGAATCGGCATCGCTGACATCCCAGTTTAAAGTGACGGTTTCACCCGCTTGAAAACTTGTCGGGGTGGCGGTCAAGGAATTGATAGTCGCTGGTGGCTCGGAAAGAGCAACGATCTGGAAGCCGCTCAGTGTAGCGCGACCAGAAACAGCATCTCCAGAGATGGTAAGCGTGTCACCGGTGAAGGTGCCAAACACCGCATAGTTGGCATCAGTAACCGCTGTGCCGGATGTGGTCGCTGAGGTTTGAATCCAGCCAATGATACCATCATTATCCGTGTCGGCATCAGTGCCTAAAGTATCAGCCGTCCAGAATGCCTGGCTTGTAGATCCGTCATTCATGGTCACGGCGTAGGTGCGGGTCACCGCGCCAATATCAAACACGGCGTAAACTTTGTATCCATTGGGTGACCATGTTGCTAAACCACTAAGTGAAATGGTTTCTGAGCTGTTGAGATTGATGAAACTCTGCATTAATCCAGCATCACCAGTGCTAGCCTGGTTGGGAAAGCTGGAATCTCCAAAATTTGAGTAAAATGATCCGCTGGATGTCATATCGACTCCAGCGTCCGTTCCCGATGAATCATCGAGATCAATATGGCTGCCGCTTTGAGTCGCCGAAGTGAAAGTCGTTGGTGCTTCGCCTCCTGATGCCGCTAGGTTGACGTTGTTCCATTTTGAGCCATCGACAGGTAGGGTTCCGGTCATTCCAACGATGGATGATTCACCTGCGTCAACGGCATTGGCATCGTTGAGTGCGATACCGAAGTTTACGTTGATCGTGGCAGGGAGGGGGACGATTTGAAATCCACAAATCGGAGCACGGTTAGAGTCCGCGCCCGATATCGTAAGCGTGTCACCTGTGAAGGTTCCAAAGGATGCGTAGTTCGCATCGGTGACAGCAGTTCCAGAAGTCGTTGCTGTGGTTTGAAGCCAGTTAATGGCTCCATCGTTATTCGTATCGGAATCAGAACCTTCGGTATCGGCTGTGAAGTAACTTTGATTCGTGGTGCTATCGCTGACGGTGAAGCCATAAGTCCGGGCTAAAGGACCGATATCAAAGTAAACGTAAACCTTGTAGCCGTGTGGAGCCCAAGTGGATAAACCGCTGAGAGAAATGGTTTCACCACTATTTGCTAATGCGTAACTTTGCATCATGCCACCGTCACCAGTCGCTGATGCATTCGCTCCGCTGGCGTCGGAGAAGTTCGCGTAAAATGATCCGCTGGATGTCATGTTGACTCCAGCGTCAGTTCCCGATGAATCATTGAGATCGATGTGGCTACCGCTTTGGGTTGCCGAGGTGAAACTGGTAGGCTCTCCATCTCCGGAAGAACGGAGTAGGACGTTATTCCATAGTGCCCCATCATGGGTAAGAAGTGAACTAACTCCTACGGGAGCGTTTTCACCCGCATCGACGGCATTGGTATCGTCGAGGGTAATGCAAAAATTGACGTTGATGGATTCCGCATGCAGTGCCGCACACAAAACGAGAGCACATGACAGGTAAATTAGTTTGATCGAGGTCTTCATTATTAGGTTTAAAAATAAGTGGAACAAGATGCGGGTAGACAAAAAAAGCTCGGTGAGATGGACTCACCGAGCTGAGATAAAGGCGAACATCCTTATCGGCGACGACGTAGAACGAGCGCCAGGCTACAGAGGCCGATCAGGGCAGCAGCAGAGCTGGGCTCGGGAACTACCGCGATGCTCATCGCATTCAATACAGTTGAATTATTAAAGTTATCATTAGTATCAACAAATGTAAATGCGATCTCTCCTAAGGCACTAGAGGTGATGCTTAGGTCCAGCTGAGTTCCATCGTTTTTGAGTGTTCCGCCTGAACCTGTGCCAGTGGTGATAGCGATCGGTCCATCCGAACCAAGTGTAGCTCTTCCACCGATGAGTGATAGATCGTAAACAGTACTAACAGCCAGATCACTGAAGGTGAGTGTCACTAGACCACCGGTGGTATTTGAGTAAATACCATCGATGACTGCGAATGATTGGTCGAAAGGATTTGATCCGGTAGGGCCATTGATGCCGTTCCCACCCCATCCGTTTCTGTCAGTAGCGGAGAAATCGACACTTAAGTCTATCGTTGTGGCTGTATTAGTGGAATCGATCAAGTTGAATGCGCTCACGTCAGCACCAGATCCAAGACTGCCGCCAACTGTGGTCCAGAAATTCCCATTGCTATCAGCACCTGCTCCTGCAGCAGTGGCATTAGAGAAATCGATCAGAGTCGCGGCATTGGCGAAGCAAGTCATTGCGATGGAGCTGATGAGTAGTAGTAGTGTCTGTTTCATATGATTGAGGGGTTAATGTATGTGTTGATGTTGTAAGGATTGCTGGATTGCCTTCTTTTTTAGTAATATGGCTTTCGCAGTGGGAGCGTTGATCGAACGATCCTTTGCGACTGATTCTTGTGAATGACATATATTACACGACTAGAGCCGAACTGTCTAGCTGTCCAATTAGACAGGTTGGAGCATTTTAAGCGTTCGTGCGGAGCCAGAGGCATGGCTAGAGTCTTTCAATTCACACGACTCTGACTTATTAAGACGGAGAGGCTCTGTGCACTCACTTCACCATGACGGTGAGTCGGCGTAGCGTGTAGTCCTTGGCATTACCGGTGAAAGTCCAGTCGGCGGTCTTACCAGTTGAACTGCCGATACCGATATCGACTGCTCCGGGAGTGCCCCAGTGGTTGATCGCGAACACGGTCTGCTGTGCTTTCCAATGGTGAATTTGCATGCTGCCATAGCCAGGGATTTGATTGCTACCGACATCGCCGAAATCATATTTCGCAGGATTGGCACCTGGAATGTTTTGAGTATTTTCCGCTGCGTAGTTGCCTGGCCAGAATTCAATATTACCCCCTTCCGAGTTGCTGCAATCCGTGAGACCTTCGACATTACTGCGCACGGTTAAATTCGATACCTTCTGCATGAATTTCGCACCACTCTTCAGCGTGGGAATCCCAACCTTGGAAGCATCATCGGTGAATGCATCCATCGATACGAAAACATACTGTCGGGCCTGCCCGGGCTTCTGTAACTCCAGATAATAGGCCACTTGACTGAATGCGCCGGCTTCGGTCCGTTTGTCGACAGCATAGCTCGGTGCCGCTTTCGCGTAGTTCGCATCGACCGGCAACTCGATTTGATACACCGTGCGGAACCCTACAGCTTCGGGCAAATCGGTAACGCTCACTTCTGGCAGCTTGCCGGCACGGAAGGCGGACGTTGGTAGTCCGGCGCCATTCACTAGATTCGGTGTCGCCAGTTTGTGCCAAGCAAAACGAACGATCAGCGGCGCAGGCACTTCGGCAGACGTCAATACCACTGATGGTCCCTCAATCACGGCATGGGCTTTTTTGAATGCCCCGTCCTTACCTGCAATTTCAAACCAATCCGGCGCCTTGCCGTCACGAGTGCTGAGCCCCTCGGCGGCATCAAAAGTGACCTTCAGCGCACCGTCGAGCTGTTCTATTTTATTGAATACGGGGCCCGTGCTGACGAGGTCTTTGCCATACGTATTGTCGAGCGCCAGCAGCGCGAGACGAGTGCCGGGCGCTTCCTTATTGGATGGATGAATATTCTGGATATCGGTCACATCACTGATAACCACCATGCCAGTATTCGGAATCTGTTCAACGATTGCCGATTGAGCTTCCCAGAATTCAGCGAGTATTTCCGGCGCTAGCTTGCCATAATGAAACGGTGCGATTTGAACAAAATAGAAGGGGAACTCATAGCCCCAAAGCGAACGCCAACCATTGAGCAGCGCACGGGTTTTGTCGGTATAGAGCGCTCCCTCTTGATGATTCGATTCCCCTTGATACCAGATCGCGCCTTTGATCGCGAAAGGCACGTGGGCATGAATCATCGCGTTATAAATCTTGGTCGCGGTCTGATGATTTCCGCCCAGCAACATCCCCTCTGGCAGAGCCGGTGGTGCGGATACATACCCGCCAGCGTCGAAGGCCTCCGAGCTTTCGGCAGTCCATTGCTTGATCTGCTTCAGATAGCCGCTCATCGCCTGTTTATAATGCGGCGAACTCGGCAGTGTCTTTTGCACCATGGCATGAATGTCAGCCACTGCGTCAATCCCCTCGAAGCCGCACGGTGGAGTCCATGGCTCGATGCGTGTGCCACCCCATGAACTGTGCAACAATCCCACCGGCAAATTTAAATCATGATTCAGCTTCTTGCCGAAATAGTAAGCCACTGCAGAAAAACCACGAACGGTTCCCGGCGTGCATGTCGTCCAACTCGCATTGATTGTATCTAGCGGATAAGCCGATGCCGCACGCGGGGTGTCATATAACCGAATGGTTGCCGATTCAGCATTAGCAATGTCCGTGCCGGCCTTGCTGCTTTGATGCATGGCCCACTGCATATTCGACTGACCGGAACAGAGCCAAACTTCGCCAACCAAAACATCGCGAAGTGCGACTGTCTGTTGCCCCACGGAAGAGGTCACCAGCAGTTCGCGTGGTGTCGCGGATGCTTGAAGCGGATCAAGATCGATGCGCCATTTTCCAGCGGAATCGGCGGTGGCGGTTTTACTTTGGCCGTCAAACTCAACCGTCAGAGTGGCACCCGCATCTGCCGTGCCCCAAACTGGCACAGCTTGCTCGCGCTGTAGCACCATATGGTCGGAGAAGATCGCCGGCAGCGCTAACGCTGCGGACAGGCCAATCGATGTGGCCAACCAGGCAAGCGCGGCGGCACTGGCGAATCTAGTCATCGCGATGAAGCGGGTGAGTGTGATTGTCTTTTTCATATTATTTAGGTATTGATGTTGGGGGTGTGGGGATTGCCTATTTTTTCTAGATGATCCAATTAGCCGCCGGAATGGGGTTTATACTGTTTTTTGCGACTGATTCTTGTGAGTGATACTACACTGATTGAGCTGAATTGTCTGCCTGTTCAATTGAACAGGTCG
>Ga0209092_10002431_pt1 | contig 17113 bp, 20 predicted proteins | sample FraStrMetagenome_FD_187446 | JGI IMG/M metagenome (GOLD analysis project Ga0209092, IMG submission 187446) | Marine eukaryotic phytoplankton communities from Arctic Ocean - Fram Strait ARC3M Metagenome (SPAdes) (version 2) | ecosystem: Environmental > Aquatic > Marine > Oceanic | place: Fram...
TACGGCGTAGAGAACAATTTACATTAGATAAAGCTAAGATATATAAGATTACTAACACAAAAGACGATACTTATTATATTGGATCTACTAAACACGTACATATAGATTGTAGATTAATATTCCATAAACAACACGCAAGAAAAGAAATAAATATGCCTTTTCATAGATACATCAATAAAAATGTTGGTTGGGATAATGTAAAGATGAAGAAGAACTAAAGAAAATAGAAACTGAATATATTAGACCTTGTCTTGACGATCCCAATTGTTTAAATGTTAGAGTAGCATATGAAACAGAAGAAGGAGCAAGAAAAAAAGAGACAAGAATATGAAAAACAAAGATCAATTAGAAGAACTCCAGAAAGAGCGCAATTCTATCAAGAAAATAAAGAAGCGATATTAGAAAGACAAAAAATAATCCAAGGATTAAAGAAAGAGATAATGAAAGAGAACGATGTCCCGTCTGTATATGTGAATATAGAAAATCAGAGAAACACAAAAACGGTCTCGCAAGATCAATGATAGTATTAGCTGCCATAGTTGCGTTACAGAATGTTAATTAATATAAAAAAAATAATATTTTTTTGTAAATTCAAGATATTTCTTTACCAGAATCCAGTTCTATAGCTACTTTATAATCTTCTTGTGGAATTTCATATGCTATGATCTCCATAATATCATGAAATTCTCGATGATTAATTACATTTCTTTGTAACCAATGCTCATCTACATTTACTGCAACTCTCCACCCCACAACCCCTACTCCATCCCAACCCCACCATCTCCACCCTCCCCTCCGTCCCCATCCTCCCCATCCTCCCCATTTATCCTGTCCTATTATGAAATGTCTGGTTTCTTGGTCTAACCATTTATCTTTACTAGTTTTACATTTTTCTCTTTGTAACTGAAGATGTTCTTCATAATTATTATATATATTCTTAAAACACTCAATAGCGTATGTATTATCTATAGAAATATTAATACATTTAAGTATATATTTAATGGAGTACCTTTTAAATTCGTATATAATTATAGACAATACATAAGGAGCCCTCTTTCTTTTCAATATGAGAAAAAATATTATTTTTGACAGTCTAAGACACATATCGCCTCTCTTCTATAAACGTGAATATATTTTTGGTTACTACAGTAATATAAGTATATAGACTATAGCATTAGAAGCGTTGGTTACTATAGTAATATATATTTCAGTTTTTTTACAAAAAATAATATTTTAACTATTTCTTCTTTTTTGCTTTACTACTACGTTTTGGTAAGGGCGGAGGTAGTGCTATTGGAATAAACATATTCACCCTACGAGGAATATTAATAATTGGTCTAAGTATAGGAGTACGTACAGCCATTCGTAACTTTTCAAAAGCAAATTCATTCGCTCCTAACATTTTTAATAATGATGTAAATTCATAGAAGTCTGTATTATTTATTATAAGAATAACTACATCATCACATACTTCTTGACATTTTAAAAATACTTGTGCAGTATATCTTTTTATATCTCTATTCCATTTTTCTATAGTTTTTTCTAATGAACAATGTGCAGCACGTACATTTTCACTCCAAGGCTTTTCAGAGTAAGTACGTTTTATACAGATACTTACTATATTACCGGCATCATATTGATTATATTTAATATGAAAATACACCCATTTTACGTTATCAGTGAATTCTTTTTGTTCATCTAAAGAGCATTTGCTTAATAATGTAGAAAATTCATGACATTCAGAATCATATTTAGCATTGTTTTCTTCTACATATCTTATAGGTGTAAAATCTTCCAAAATGTACCGCATATAGTATATGATAGGTATTATGTATTTCAATTTTATTTACAAAAAAAGATAGAGTTTATATGCTATTGGTGTATAGTATATTCCGATCTACTGATGATCAGGCAGCAGACCCCCCCTATAGACCAAGAACATATAGACTCTATCTATATAACAAAATATATACATAAAAAAAGATATGGGTGTATGTTCTTGGTCTATAGTATATTCCGGTCTACTGGTGATCAGCCAGCAAACCCCCCCTATAGACCAAGAACATACACCCATATCTTGTTATATAAATGCAATATTCAATTTTTTTTGTGTGTGTGGACATTTATATAGCTTACGGGGAAAGAGTAATCTATTGTCGTAGAGCAACAACTAGATTAGAGCCAGATAAGTGTGAGGTAGAATAAAAAAGTAGCTACTAATAAGGCATATAATGCCTTACAGACGCTGTACTCTACAAATACGTTTTTACATTAGTTACATCAAAGTACTAATGTGAAGGAAGATAGGGGACAACCAACTACTCATATAGAGTATCCCTCTTGGTAGAAGAACGGGTTGTGTTGATGTTCTTTCAAAGTAGTATAAGAGAAGGGGGGAGATATAAAGTTGAAGTTAATACCTCTTACTAAATATCTACTACTTTGATATATATAGATATTTAAATACATAATATATAATTATATAATATGACTTACGTATTACCCAGTAGAAGAAATAAACCAGAAGTAAAACCATTACCAGATGATGTTAAACAAAAGTCTGCCGTAGTTAGATGTAAATGGTGTCACGAAACTACACATTTAAGTATTTTCTGTAAATATAAAGGAACGGTTTTAGATAAAAGACCCGAACTTGAATGTCCCGATACATTTCCTAATTTGCCTACATCATCATCAACGTCAAGTAATAATGATGTAAGTAATGGATGGGGATCAGGACTGTCCTTAAGTGATCTTAAAGATAAAATAAAACCAAGTAGTAGCTTACAAGAAATGAAGAGAGTAAATAGTTCAATGGTATCATTAGACACTTTATCTACTATAGAACATACTCAAGAAGAGATTAATGAATTTATTACATGTTCTAATAAACAATTTGAATTCTGTCATCCATATGAAGCATATTATTCAGATTTTCACGATAATGATTTAAACAGTGGTCAATTCAAAAAATGGTATAATGTTATCCATTTACAAACCTGTGTATAATTTTACAAGTTCAGCTCTACCCATTGAATTTTGTCTGAATAATTTTTAATATTATATTAACCACATTTTACCCATCTTTGACTTTTTCCACTTTTTCTAATCTGCCACATATTACCATCTAATCCCTTTCTTTTAGTTCCCACTTTAAAACATGTAGCTGATTCGGCAGGACTTTTTCGTTCAGATCTAGATTTCGATCTAGACCTCGATATAGACCTAATAGATGATTTAGAAATGATTGGTTTCCATAATTTTAATATTCTTTCTCTATTTTTTGTATTTTTTAATGGTGACTCTATTAGCCATTCATTATTATCATCTATTAACCTATGAAAATCAAAGAATTGTGAATGATATCTCTTCATAATCCCCCATTTTAACATTGTTACGCCTCCCCAATTAAGTTTCTTATCAATATCACTCAATTTAAGATTATATTTTAAATATTTTTTTAATAATTGATGACATGCTTTGTGGCATGGAACACCAAATGGAATTTTCTTTGTAGATTCTCTTATTGTTTCTACTATTGGATAATTTTTCGATGTAAGTGTAGAATTACCTAAATTGACTTCTCCACTTACAACTAAATCATTATGTTCTAACAAAATAAATATTTTATCTAACCAAGCATATTTTTGTTTAAAAACTATATGTTCTATGTCATTATCATCTTCGTCTGTATAACCTCCACGATCGCATACAGCTCCACAAATTACACAATATAAATCCCAAACTCCCATTGTATATTAGATAATGAATATGGTAATTTATTTAGTAATAATAATACTCTTGTTGATATTTTCAATACAAAAAATAATTATATTTAATTACTCCCTATATTTTAGTCTGATAGTAATGGCAAACCATTACTATCGTTCTATCCAACCTTCCTACTCTCCTGTAGATGCTTCTCAATCTCTTCAGTTGTAAGTGGTTGTTCAGATTCTGTGTAGATTGCACTTTGTTTGAATGTTCCTTCCTTCGTATCGTGTTCAAATACATTGACTTGGATAGCGTTATCAGGAACATCCATAACCTCTTTCAGTCCCTTAATATTATTTGATACGTTTTCAATTTCTCTTTGCTCTTCCATACTCAACGCACGTTTAGCACCTAATTGAGTAAGATTCTGGTATTGCGCTGCGTACTTTCTCATAATCTCAGCATCTTTACCTTGTTCCTTAACGTTCTTAGTCTTTGCCTTCTTTACACGTTTTTGCATAAGATCTCTTCCTAATTGCTTATCTTCTGAATGCTTATCCATAATCCTACGTAATACTTCTGTCTGACGGTTGTAGAAGTTAATTTCATCCCTATTCTTTTTGTAGTTAGCCAATAGAACCCAATTGCCGAGCGGAACCATATTGACATCAGAAGGTAACTCCTCGTTATACTTAGAAATCCACTTCTTCTTCTTTTCTTCTACTTCTTCACGAGTACCGTCAAAAGTTTCGTAGATCTGAATAGCGTAATCAAAGTTAGGCTTCTCATCATATACAGCACTTACAACATTTCTAATCTCCTCCATATTAACTTCGTTGTAGTAATTCCATCTAAAGAATGTATCAGCGGGAGGGATATGATCTGCTAATCTATTTTCTTGAGTAACAGGAGACAGACGTGTAACATAACTCTCAGAATCTTCAGAAAGCTTCTTAAGAAGATGAGGCTTATTCTTAAGTAAATACATACAGGAGTTGTATGTCTCACGGTCTGAGAAGATTTCTTCTAAATCCTTATCTTTGTCTGAAAGTCCTACCTTTGTCTTCAGTAATTCCATCGTAGGTCTGTATTTATCAAACTTATCAAATTGCTTCTTCTCATCTGGAGTTAATTTAGTTTTGTCTAAACTTGAACGTACGTGCTTATCGGGATTGTATTCAAAATATGAATCAATAAACTCTTTGATCTGATTCTTACAGAATTTTTCAGGTACTTCTACTGTATTAGGAGGTAATGGAGGGTTGTAACCCAATTCAATAATTGATTCATATACATCTTTATGTTCTTTAATTTTATCAACCAGCTCCTCGGTTCTTCTTACAGCATCTTCGCCAAATTGTGTGAAATAATAAGTACAGATAAATGATAGCGACAGAACAGACTTCTCAAGACTTTCTAAAATCTTCTTATCACCTTCATCTAATTCCTTCTCTTCTAATTCAAGACTGATCTTTTTGTTTTTCATTTTCTCTAATTGTTCGGTAATGATTTCAAATTCCTTAACATACTTTTGTACAGTACGAACATTACCTGAAATCTTTTCTAATGTCATAGGTGTATATACTTCTTTATCTGCCAATTTTTCAGTAGTCTTGTTATCATTAACAAAACTCCTGTCAGATCTATCAATTTCGTATTCGTCATACATTCTATAGATAAATCCAACCATTGATGTCATTAAAAAACGACGAAGATATTCTTCCTCTAAGTTAGTATGAGAGATAGCAGCGATTGTTATATGATCATCTACACTATCATCACGTGGTCTAATGTAACTGTAAGGATTAACAACTCTTGCTACATCTCTAAGCTGTTCTTCTGATAAATCTTTATAAATCTTATCAGGATCTTTTTTAAGATCTTCAATTAGAGACTTTAAATCTTGATCTGCGCTTGTCATATTTATATTTGCTCTATTATATACTTAAATAAATTAATTATATAATGGATATGCTTCATAAGAAGATCGATTATAAATTTCAATTAATTATGAAAAATATAGATGAAAAATATAAATCTGAAGTTCAAAAAATTTTTGATGAATACAATATGATTTATAGTTCTATAATAATAAATAAAGAAGATGACATAGAACTTTTGATAGAACAGATTGTATCTGAAAATATATTGGATAGATTAGATTGTTATTGCGTTCATATATCAGATGCTGGTGTAGTCAAAGACTATAATAAGTCTATAATAAATTTAAATCCTGGTTCTATAAGTACGAAATTCTGTACATTATGTAATTCTGAAATGATGATAACTTATGATGGTAAATCATATGAATGTTTAGAATGTAATATTTATGAAACTGTAGATACTATAAAAGGTAAAAATTATATATTTCCTCGTAGTAAGATTGGTAACTTTAATCCAGAAAGACATTTTAAGACGTGGGTAGATAGAATTCTTGCTAGAGAACCTGAAGAAGAAATTAGAACATCAAATGATCCAACTGGAGAAAAATTAATAGAAGAAATTAGAGGACATTTAATATCTAAAAGAAAATCTATAGAACATCTCACTATTGATGATATAAGATATGTGTTAAAAGAAACAAATAAAACATATTTAAATAGAAATACATCTCTTATAGCAAAAAAATTGACAGGAAGATCTCCTCCCCGACTTGACGATGTTAAGTATATACAGATTTATAGTTTATTCTTAAAGGTTATGGAAACAAGGGATCAAATTAGCAGTTCTACTAGATGTAATAGAATATATTACCCATTTTATCTTTTTAAATTGCTATCTCTTCTTTTGAAAACGCCGGAGGAACGTAGAATACTTAATTACATCCATTTACATAAAGAATCAACTCTCAGTTCAAATGATCAAGAATGGATGGAGATTTGTAAAATATTACCTGAACTCCAAGATGCTTACGAACCTACTATATCAACGAATAATAGATACGTATGAAGAAAAAAAATGAATTCTGTTTTTGTTCAGTAACCAACTATTCTAAAGCTACAGTTAAAGTATAATACGAGATATTCTCTCACTTCTTGTCTCTTGTTTCTGGAGTGATGAAAACTGATGTATCAGCATTTGATAGAATATATGGTATTAATAATCCAAAATATATTGCTGAATTATTTGGTCTAAATTACAAAGAAATGCAAAGCAAAGCATTCTACTTGATAAAAAAATGGCATAAGGCAGAAAAATGTATAGATGACGCATTGTATGATCTATATAAATATAGGACATGGGCAGTCACTGTGTTATGTGAGACGGATTTGGAATTCATTGAACGTAGTCATTTATTTGCTACGCTTGCAGTAGCAGAAGAACTTGTTCATCATATTCACAAAATTAGTGTTATATATTATGAAGATATACCTCTTTCGTCTGTTATAGAAAAAATACATAGCTTATCAGACAAGGACAGGAAATATGATGACTATACAGAAATAAAAGAATCGACAAAATCTTTGTACTTCAAAATTTCCAAAATCAAAATTAACAAAGAAGATTGGAGTTCTGCTAAGAAGGAAGAATTATTTTCTATCGAAAGTATTAAAGAATGGTTGCTTTCTTCACAAGAAAGTGTGACAAAAACTTTACAAAACGTGGAGGAAAACTTTTTAAAACCTCATCCTTATATAAGATATTCTGACAAAATGAAGGAAATCATGAAACTAGTATTTGAGACTTATTTCATGAAGAATTGTAGAGAATCTTTTCATTTGAATGAAAAACTGAAAAGTTATAAAAAAGGAGATTATATTAAAACAGCTCCACCAGTATGGCTTAGATTATACTAATATAACTCCACCAGTATGGCTTATATTTAAAAAATATTAATTTTTTTATATTAATTAACATTATTTTTACTCTCCCCAAGCCTCTTCATCGTATGGTACTTCCTGTTGTTCTTCTCCAGGTATTATATATCCATCTTCTCCTGCCATACCTCGAGCCATATTTTCAAAATCAATAATAGTATCATCATCCAATATTCCATCTGGATCTCTTGCCATTTTAAACATTTGTTTTATATCGTATATCCCGTCATTAGGAACTGGAGCAGCTACAGCGCCACCTTTAGTAATTTCTTTATTACATACAGACAGAAATAATATTACAATTATAAATAAAAAGAGTATTATTATATTCATTAATATATATAAACAAAAAAATGCCTAACGGTAGTCGATCAAATAAAGGTGGTTATGGTTCACGTAAAAAGAAAAGTGGCGGATTTCTTAAAGGTTCATTAGGAAGAATGGGTTCATCAGTAAGTCAAGCTGCTAAACAATCTGCCAGTCAAGAAGTTGGAAGAGGGGCGAAACATGCTATGGATAAAAAAGAAGGTGCTAAAAAAAGTGCTATGGATTTCATAAGCGGATTAGGCGGTAGTAGTGGCGATTACATACCCGACTCACCAGTATATGGTGTAATGGGAGGCATTAGTAACGATGCTTTAAAAATTATGAGTTCTTCAAGAAAAGGATATATGGCAGCAGTTATGGGAGGAAAAAAACGGAGAAGTAAGAAAAGCAGAAAGAAATCAAGTAAGAGAAAATCTAAAAAGCGTCATAGTACTAGACGTAGGCGTAGGTCTAGCCGGAAGAAATGTCGTTAGACAGTATTATTCCAGCAATATCTTCAACCTTTTTAGACTTAGTTTTCTTAGATCTAAGAGACTTTAATATACTCGTATAATATATTTTTTTTGCTCTTAAATCTTTTATAATCTGAGAAAGTTTTCTATTGAACTGTTGCAGCATAAATTTACGCATATTCATACTATGCATACATAAATTACACTGTCGACATATAGGAATTAAATTGTTCATAGATAACGTTCCCTTATTTGATTCCGCTATTATATGACCACAATCAAAATCAGATTGTGTTATGTCTTGATCTCCACAGCATGGACACAATGATGTACCAAGAGACAATCCTATTCGATGATTCCATACCATCGTTTTAAGACGTTTTGAAATGTTTTTTCTCTGCTTTTTCCTCCCTTTGACCATATATATATAAAAAAACTGAATACACATTAATTAAATAACCAACGCTTCTAAATTCAATTCTATTACATTACATTCATTATTTTGTTATATATAAACTTGATAGATATGTCTATTGTAAAGAGAATTTCGTGTCAGGTATATGACAAGGCTTGTGGATGTAAAGAACGCGGACATTTGGGATTGCATCATAAACATACTGCAGCTATTTTTGAAAAGGGACATACGTCAATTTTGGCATATGGTCGCAATCATAAGTCGTGTATTTTACGACGATCTGCTGAAAGAGAATATTCTAATAAACAGCGGGAAAAAGGTAGGCAAAAAGGATTTGGTATGTAAAACTGTCCATGCGGAGCAGGATTGTATAAACAATTACCTATCAGGGAAAAGGGCAGAAAATATAACATCACGCCATTGTATTATAGTAATTCAAGTACATTCTCAAACAGGAGAATTGCGTATGTCTAAGCCTTGTAAAAATTGTGAAAATGCTATACGCGGAGTCGGTATTAGACACGTATATTATTCAGATACCAATGGAGATATAGTGTATGAAAGATACTAATACTTATTGCTATTATTGTATTCATCATAACAATAAGTATCGGGTTCTGTAGCAAAATATTTATCATATTCATTATTGTTATTATCATTAAATTCTTTTATTACAGGTTCAGAAAAGTAATCTAAACGGGATTGATATTGCCTCTTCTTATTTTCTAAATGACTAATATGTCTATCTATATTTTTAAGATTATTTTTTATTTGTAAGCGTGTAGGATAGTAACTGTACATATTATTATTATTATTATTATTATTATTATATTTATTCTTCATTTCTTCATAATCTTTACACATTAAATATAAAAGCAAAACTACAGCAATTATCAGCAACGCGTCGTCCATTTTATATAATATTTTAAAAAAAAATACTTATAATATACTTTTATTTTTTGTACGTTGTACATATATATGGATGAATCATGTATATTTTTATATAATATAAATGATATATCGGAAGATATTATAAATTGGATATTAAGTTTAAAAAAAGAATATCAAATATTTGAATATAATTATGATATTAATATTCAAATTGGAAAATATAAAGACAAAAAAATTGTATTAAAAGTAGCATCAATTCATCCAAAGCCTACTATAGTATATAGGATATGTATAGAAAATATGGATAGGAAACATTACAATAACAGTAAAAAATTTAAAGACTTTTTAAAAGATCTTGTAAATAAGACCAGATATGTTAATTAGGACAAAGCCTTTTCAAAGTCATTTGGTAAGGTGTCTATAGTGATAGAATAATGATCTTCTATATCTTTGATTAAATCAACTTCCTTTTCGCTTACAAGATTGATCGTAACACCCTTACGCCCGAAGCGTCCGGCACGACCGGATCTATGTAAGAAATTCTCCTTATTTGATGGTATGTCAAAGTTCAATACTACAGATACGTGATGAACGTCAATCCCACGAGCAAGAACGTCCGTCGCTGCCAATATACGACTTTCTCCTGCTCTGAATAACTTCATAACTCTCTCTCTTTCTTGCTTGGGCATTTCCGCATGCATTGTTACACAAGAGAAATCTTTGCTTTTTAATTTTTGTGCTAAATATTCAACTTTTCTTCTCATATTACAAAATATAACCGCCTGTGCTATTTCCATCTTGCTATAGATATCAAACAATATCTCCAATTTAATTTCGTCAGGAGGTCTTTCATCCGGCGGAAGTTGTATCTGATATTGAGTAATTCCTTTAAGAGATAGTTCTTCTCTTTCTTTTAAGAATCTTACAGGTTCTCTCATAAATCTATTTGTTAGAAGCAACACTTCGTTAGGCATCGTAGCGCTGAACAATCCAACTTGTATATTTTTAGGTAAGAAACTAAATACTTCATGGATTTGATCACAGAATCCAGAACTTAACAAATCATCTGCTTCATCTAAGATTAACATTTTTACTGTATTTGTCTGTAACGACATACTTTTAATCATATCAATGATACGACCAGGAGTACCAATAACAACTTTGACATCCTTTTTAAATTTAGCTTGATCGTCTTTTCTAAAGTTTCCACCAACAAATAACTGACATATAGGCTGTTTCGAACTATTTTGCATAAATGAACTTATTTGGGTACATACATTATGAGTTTGAGTAGCTAATTCTCTTGTTGGAGAAATTATAATCGCTTGAGTTCCAGATTCATCCAATTTTAAGTTATGAAGTGTACTTATCAAAAAAGCTCCAGTTTTTCCAGTACCTGATTGAGCTTGTGCTATAATATCTTTCTTATTTTTGATAGGCTCACCTTCTACCTGATATACATCTTTAATAAATACAGGAATAGCCGATTCCTGAATAGGAGAAGGTTTTTCCCATCCATATCTATAAATACCTTTTAATAATTGCTTACTTAATTCGAAATTATCAAAATTTTTATGATTATTACTATCGCTAATTGATATAGTAGTAGTACCGGTAGGTAATCTCATATTAGTTGTGTCTGTGTTAGTATCTGCCATAGTATATTATAATATTTTTTATGCCTAAAGTATTATAATATATAAATGTCGTGTATTAAATGTAATTATAAGATAAGGGAACAGGACAAATATTATCATTCCAGTGGAATATGTAATATTTTTATATGTAAAGTATGTTCTGTATGTAGTCATTGTCATTTAGGACAACAATTAGATCATAAAATTATATGGGATAAAGATAACTATAGCGTAAAAATGGATATAGTTATGCCTATAGATACAAAGAGAGATATTAATACAAATCCTATTTACGATACTGATTGGAGATAAATATAATATATATTTTTTGAAAATATGATATATATGAAATGCCTGATAACTGTATTCTTGTAATAATTCTTCTTCTAATACTTTATATGTTATATACAAGAAATAAGAGTAAATTTGATACATCAATGGCACAACGTAGTCAAGTTTCAACAGGACCTATGTCTTATGATCATCCAGATCCTATACAAAACTTGGATAAGATTTTAGAGTATGGTGTTAATAACGAATGAATTTTTTAATAATTTTTATATATAAAAATGATAGAAGTATCAATCATAATAATTTTTGTTGTATTATTTATGATGTGTTATTATAAAGAAGGATTACGTAGTATAGGCTCAAGTATGCGTATAGGAAGTTATATTCACCACGACCCACAAAAAATGATATGTTATTCAGATGGAGAAGAAGATTGTAATAATTAACTATATACATAGTTAATGATAAATATATAAAATGAGTAAATGTTTAAACGCTTTGATTACTTGTAATAATGGTTTTCATATTTCAGTACAGGCTAGTTCTAATCACTTTTGTACTCCTCAAGAAGATGAAGGTCCTTACATAGCTGTAGAAGTATGTACTTTTGATGTAAAGATTCCTAATTGGCCAAATCCTGTATGTAAATATTCAGAAATAACAGGAAATCCTATCAATGCTACTTATTACAATGTACCGTCTAAAGCTCTATTAGAATTACTAGAAGCTTGTGGAGGAATAAAAAACGGAACTCTTCCCGAATTAAATTGAATATAAAATTGCTTTTTAATATAATGTCAAAATGGTTTAAAGAAAAATATAGTGATTCAGAATCTGAATCTAGTTATGAATCTAGTAGTTCTAGTTCCGAATCTAGTGATAAAAATAAACTAAACATAGATAAATGGTTCAAAAAGAAAGTAAATAATGAAGAAGAATCTAATAAAGAGAAACCATTTATATCGTTAAATATACGTAAGCAAAAAGAAATAGATAGTATAAAAGATTTTATTATAAATAATTTATTAGTAGATTTTCAAGAATGTAAGAACAAAATATCAATTATGAAAAAGATAATTGATAAAGAGAATTCAATTTCTCCTGAATTTATTGAAACAATATTATTTATAAAAGATAATATTCAAAATGTTGAAAAGAAAGATAAAGATTTTTATAAAGCTATAAAGATATATCAGAACATATATGAAAAATATGAATATATTATTAAAAAATATTCGGAAAGAGATAATATTGCGTATTCCCCGACAGAAGTATCTAAAACAGAAGAAGAGATATTAAATTGTCGTTTAAATAGTATTATAACATTATTTAATAAAAATAAGAATTTAGATGAGTTAATAAATGATTCTGAAGAATACCCAAAAATACATATAGTTGCCATTTCTATAAAATTAAATGAATTGTTAAATGGGAGCGATTTACATTCTATACACAATATACTTTATAAAATTGTCAAAAATACAAAACAATATCATATTATAGATACAAATGTAAAATTAAAAAAGAATGTAAAAACAGATATAGATTTTATAGAGCTGAAATGTATATTATCTATATCATTAAATATTTTTTACAAGATTCTTATGAAGAAATTTCAAAATTGTGAGCCTAATACTCTTGAATATAATAAATTAATAGAATACGAAACTAAAATAGTAATTATGTCTAAATACGTTCTTAATTATTATCACAGAATTCCTATAAAAAATAAGAAGCAACACTTTTCTATAATAAGTTCCATATTGATTGATATTCTATATTACCGTAGATACGATAATCAGATAGAAAAGTATTACGATTCTATTAAAAGTTACGGAGATCAAATAGCCACATCAAAAGCATATTTACTAACAATTTACAATAATTTATTAGGAGATAGTAACAAATACAAAAAAGCTACAGATCTATTAAATGGATTTAATACAGATGATATATGTACAGAAGATATAGCTATATTGTATAATAATATACTAATTATTTATGGAATAAGTTCATATAATCTAAACCATATAACAGAAGCATTTTGGGCTTTACAACAAATTTTTGATTCCTCAAGTATATTAAAGTTAATAGGATTCTCCCCCCATGACAATAAAACAGATTTATTGATACCATTTCATCGTCATATAGATATTGTAAAGGCAAGAGAGATATATCTCATTTGCTCTGTATTAATAATAAATAGAGAATATAGTAATAAATTATTTAGTAAAATGTTATTACAAATAATGTATAAATATAGTAACGAAGGTATGTATATTTCGGATAAAATGTGTTTAGAAGAGAAGATATTTTTAATAAACCAAGCTATTATGGATAAAAATAGAGATGGAGCAGAAGCATTACTAAAAGATATTCATTCTTGTAATGATTATATTATTAGTCAAATTAATTATGTTATATTTTAAATTAAACCCACATTTTTTGTGTATATAGAAATGAAAGGTAATTATAAGAATATTATTCATATATCTGATATTCATATTAGACACGAAGTAGATAGAGAAAAAGAATATGAAAGTGTTTTTGATAAGTTGTTTAGTAGATTAAAAGAAGAGATAAAAAAGGAAAAAACTATTATATTTTTAACAGGCGATCTCATTCATACTAAAAATAAGATAACTCCTATAGTTTTACATCTTATTGTTAAGTTAGTATATGGATTATCGGAGATAGGTGATCTTGTTATAATGGACGGTAATCACGATATATGTGTAGGAGATGAGGATGAAAAGACTTTATTGAAGGTTATAAAAATGCCTGATAATGTTACATATATTGATAGGACTGGAGAATATGTCTTTGGTAATATTACTACAGGTATATCTACTCTTAATGATAATAAGTTCATAACATATGAAGAAATTAATAAGAAAGATAACGACATAGTAGTAGCATTAGGTCATTATTCTTTACTTGAATACTTTCAAGAAAGAAATATTACGGCATACGCAAGGTTAAAGACAGTAGATGATTTTGCTGGGTATGAATATGCTCTTCTTGGAGATATTCACTGTAGAAAAAGTTATAAAAATTGTAGATACGCAGGTTCTTTAATACAACAAAATCACGGCGAAAGTCCAAAAAGTCACGGCTTTTCTTTATATTCTATGAAAACTAAAAAATGGAGAAAGATTAATATTCAATCTGATTATTCGTTTATAGATTTACATATAGATAAAGATGGAGAATTAGATATAAATGATACTGATTTTACAAAAAATTCTTATGTAAAATTACATATGGATAACAAGTTTATAGACTTTGAAAAAGATTATAAGATACTGATACAAAATAAAACAAATATACTAAGATTTCAAAGACAAATAAATGGAAAACATGATATTAGTAAAGACCAAAACGATTTTAACATAGAATGTAAAGAAATAAAAGATATAGGATTATCCGAAAAGGATATAATCATTTCTTTAATCCCAAAATGTGTAAATTCTGATAAAATCATAGATCTACATAATAAATTTAAGAGTGATAATTTTAATTATAAACAAAATAGAACTACATGGTCTATAAGAAAATTGGAATTCGAAAATATCTTAAAATATAAAGGAAAACATAATATTAATTTTAATGATTTAAATGGGATTATTGGTATTACTGGACTCAATGCGAGTGGGAAAAGTTCTTTACTAAAGATTATTATATTTGGATTGAGCGGAGATATTAATGTTAATTTCTCTCAAGTTAATAGTGACCACACAAAAGTATCTCAAACTTATAATCACTATAAGTTCGAAACTATAAATATATTAAATTATGATAATTCAACAAAAAGAGGATCTATGGAAATTCAAATCATTCATAATGATACTATTTATAAAATACGTAGACATTTAGAAAGGAGAGGGACATCTATATCAACAAACTCTACTCTTTCGACTTTCAATGATGATGAAAAAAGATGGGATATTATTTGCTCGAGTGAAATGAAACATAAAGGCAAGATATTAGAAAAAGACGTTAATAAACAAATATACAATATGATAGGAAGAAGTAGTGACTTAATTATTATGAATGTTATAAATAAGTTTTCAGGATCTATTACGGAAATTACTGATGTAGCCAGATTTAATCTTTTATCTAATATATTTAATCTAAGTGTTTATAACGATATACACTTAAAGGTTAAAAACAAATTATCTGAAGTTAGGGATGAAATTATAAAGTATAAAGACAGAAAAGAACAATCTTGCGATAAAAATAAAGATTTAGAAAAGATAAACATTGACGAAATAAATAAAGAAATAAGAAAATACACGACGGAAAGATCTATTCTAAATAAATTAAAGAATAATACAATAAAATTAACAGATGAACCTCCTACTTTGATATCAAAAGGAGCTATAGATTTGAAAAATACATTTGATAATACTATACTTCTCAGAGATAAAAACTCAAAGAATATTTTTGCTGATATACCTGAGGGAATCACAGTTAAACCTCCAATAAATGTTACAAGAGCATCTATACTAAAAATATATTCTGATGTATCAAATGCTAAGAAGATAGATGAATATATACCTGATATTGATGATTTGCCAGAACCTTATAAGACTAATGTAACACAAAAAGAAGTTGATAAGCTAAACAAATTACTTTCGTCATACGGTTATGATATTGATGAAATAATAGATAAAGAAGATGAATATAAAAAGATATTAATAAAATTTGATAAAAATATAGATAATGTAGAATCGACCACAAAAATGATAAAATTAGATTGTAATTTTGATATAGATCCTAATACCGAGACTATTACTATGGATCAATCTACATTAAAGAACTCTAATCCTACTGAGTTAAACAAAGAAAAAGACAAGATAAAGATTACTCCTCTAAAACATATAAATAGTCCCAAGGAGATTAAAGATAACAAAAATGATTTACAAGAGATTATAGATACATCATTTGAAAAAATTCATAATTTTACAAAAATTGATGATATTATAGATTCATTAAAAAAAGGAAAACTGAAACAATCTCATATATCAAGATTAGAAAAGATTCCTGAATTAGATAATGTGATAATGGAAATTTCAGGAGATGTATCTAACGCACTAGAACGTAAAAGTCAATTATTATCCGATATCCAATACAATAAACAAATAGATGAAGATATAAAATATAATGAAACTTCCAAAGAAAATCAGCGCCGTTACGACAAAATAACTAAATTATTAGAAGAAAAGAGGAAATATGATAAAAATATGAAAATAAATAAACTTAATCCATATTTTACAGAACTTAATAGGAGACTCACATATATAGAATTATATAAGAAATATACAACTCGTAAGAAACAATATTTACAACATTTGTCTTATTTAAAATCAGAAAAAGAGAGATATTCTAAGAAAATAGAATATGAATCATATTTAAGATATTATGACCAAAAGGCGAGAGAATGTATTAAAGATTTTAATAAAACATTTAGTGATATAAATTATACAGTAGATACAAAGGTAGAAAAACTGGACAAAATTATACTTGATTTACGTAATAAAATCATTGCTAAAGATAGCGTAACGA
>Ga0209092_10002433_pt1 | contig 17097 bp, 26 predicted proteins | sample FraStrMetagenome_FD_187446 | JGI IMG/M metagenome (GOLD analysis project Ga0209092, IMG submission 187446) | Marine eukaryotic phytoplankton communities from Arctic Ocean - Fram Strait ARC3M Metagenome (SPAdes) (version 2) | ecosystem: Environmental > Aquatic > Marine > Oceanic | place: Fram...
CTTGGTCTTTCAATGCCAAATGCACCCTTGCCAAATGCAAAACCACCATAACTTATGTTTTGGTCTGCATTTAAATCACCAGCCGTGAAGCTAGATGGCGTAATATCTGTAACAGTTCCAGACTCGTTTATGGCAAATAACTTATTGTATGTACCGCACGCAATATGTGCCGTACCGCTGTTGTCCTTCCAGCTAACCATTCCTCTGGCAGTTTGACCAGTTCCTAGAGTAACCCCAGCTGTATTGTTAGTGTCTGTACGATCTTCTTTTTGTCGCCAGCCACCTATTGTTCTTAGGCTGCCATTTTCCCAGCGCATTAGGTTAGCATCACGCCAACGCCCTGCTGATTGCGACTCTGTGCCGTGCTTAACTACGCCTGCTGGTATATCTAAACTAATTAATGGCATTACTTCTTCCTTAGACTCATTAACTTATCAGCGCCTTTAATACCAAAGCTGCTGCTGACCGCAATAAACAATAAATACTGATACCACTCAGGTAAGCGCGACAATGCTGCAAATCCTTCTTCTACCCTAGCAATAATTGTAGGGTCATCTACACCTACTGCATAACCTATAAAAACGATAGGAGCTGTGAGGCAAATTACTAGATATTCATCCTTCCAACTTTCCTTTGAAGCCTCAGCCATCTTAGATTCCCAGTCAGCATCATTCTCAATCATGCTCATCTTGGCTTTATGCTTAGCTTGCTTTTCTTCAGCCTTGTTCTTCATGTAACCGCCAGCTAAGTTAGCTATTGGTGATATTAAGTTCTGCCACATAATCTATTACCTTAAAGGGTCACTAACATGGTCTAACCCCATCCAGAGGTCAGAAATTTCTCTCTCGATAACCTTATACTCATCTTTAAGCTCTGTCATCGACTCGGACACTAATTCTGCTTGCTTAACTACTGACTTCATCCCTTCTATCTCTTTAGACAGCTCAGATACGTCTGATTGCAGTTCTAAGAGGTTTTTTTGGCTTTCTGCCATAACTGACAGGGTTGTGCCTAAAGTAGCTAATTTAGCGCTTAACTGGCTTATATCGTTATCTTGTAATTGTTGCTGTATTAGCTTAATTTCTTCCTCAATAGGAGCAACATCAGGAACGGTTACAGCCTCTACTGTCTCTAGTCTGCCGTATAAGCTGCTGGCAGCCCAGATAAATGAGCCAATCGTTGTTGCAAGCGAGAACACCACGGCAATGTAAATACCTTTGAGCTTAACGCCACCAATTGATAATTCTGTATCTGCTAAACTCATTCGCAATCCATATTAAAGAAACAATCATAGCCCTGTGCTACAGGCGATGTGTGATAAAACTCTGATTCAGCACCTAACGCCAGTATATCTGCTTCAGATGCGTACAGGTCTAACCCAAAGTCATTGTTGCCTGTTAGCATAACTACGGTCAGGTTGCGTGTCGTGTTATAGCCCATTGACACCCATTGCGCGTTAGCGTCATAGAATATATTAACATCATCTGCTGTAGTGTTATTGTCTTCGATACTATCTTGTAGGTAGGTAGCAGCATCGCTTGCAGCTACGGCTAGGTACACTGCTGCCGCATTAGCATTTGACTCTATATCGTCAGTTGCTTGGTTAAATTCTTCTGTCTGCTGCTCAGTGATTACAAGCATATCTTGATTGGCTTGAACAAACTCCTGCACTTCTGCTTTGTCATTGGGGGTGACGGCTTCTGCAACCTTTTCATTTACCTGTATAGCGGTACTCATAGACACCACTACTTCAGTAAACTGATCCACACTGTCGTGCATAATGTTCAGATGCTCTTCAGCCTTTTGCTCAAGCACCTTTCTTATATCACCATGTGGCGAGTAGTTGTTAGCGTAGTTTGATAAAGCAGTATTGTAAGCGTCTAGCATTTCTGTACTGATGTGCGCTGTGCTAGACAATGTGCCATCACTAATGCCAACACCCTGATGGGCGTACTCCATGCCTGCGCCAGCTAACTTAATAGCACGGTCTATTTGGCCAACGATGTCTCCGCTACTGTTAAGCAGGTTTTCATGCTCACTGCTTTGAGCTGCGGTACTTATCGCTAATAGAAATATAATCCTCTTCAACATTGTCTTCCACCTTTTTGCCAATTCCCAACACCCCGTTGTACCAGTCTTTATGCTCCAAGTAATCTGGAATATATAGTTCTGGCTGCTGCTTTATAACTAGCAACCCCTTTCTTCCTGCTATTAACTTGCCATTCAATATTAATGGACACGGACTACCAGCTGTCAGCATAGCCCTATAAACTAACGGTGACTGACACAAGCGCGACACACTAGCAACCTTTAGGTTTAAGTCAGCCAGCATCTTTGCGTCTTTTATTCTCTGGCACTCTTTGTCAACAACGTACTTACCAGATGAAAAGCCAACGGCAACTGTCTGTAACGAGCCGCCAATGCCTTGTAGGCACGTATCTGACCCACTACTCATGTAGCTTGGACTAATTGCACTGCCTACTGGTATTTCAGACGAGCTGCCAGCACCTTGATACGTATTGCTGACGCTGTGGTCTTCACTTACGTTATTACTACTGACCGTACTGTCAATGGCGCTAGTGTTTAGGCTGCCCTCTTGATTATTCTGAGCATTAGCCATAACGCCAAACAATAATAAACCAAACCAAGCCTTTCTCACTTTAATAGCTTCTGCACCGTCTCTGACTCATATATTCTTATACCTAGCCAAATAATAGTAAATACACTTGCTAATGGTGGCAACCATGCAGCTACGGACATCACGCCTGTTGACGCAGCAAAAACATCTACTGCTTGTTTGGTCTCTTCAGTCATTGTTGTTCCTGTAATTTTGTGCATGATTACACCGATTATTTTTAAGAATTTCTTTTCCAGATTGCTACAACGCGAAACGGTGGATACGTGCTTGTGGAGTCTGTTGTATATGTTTTATTGACTGAGGCATGAGTAAGAGATTCAAGGTTTTCACCACTTTCATAGTTACCCGAACCTGTCACCAATCTGCCATCTACTGTAGTTCTGGGTAAGTCATAACCTTCAGATCCCCAGCCATCTCTAGTTACAGTCACATCGTGATGATGAGTTGCACTACCACCAGCAGCTGCACACACAAATGAACCGCCTTCTGCGACCAGCGTTTCACCGCCAGTAAGTTGTGTCCAACTACCAGTAAAGGCATTATTTGGATTAAAGCTAGGGCTAATGCTTATATAAATACTGCCAACAGGATAGATTTGATTAAAGATAGATGCTGCTAAAGTGCCTGCCAGCTCGTCAGCTGTTACTTTGCCTCTAAACTCCCAATCATTGCTGTTGTGGGAGTTTCTTGCAGTCCACTCATTAGTGCTACTGGAACGTCTGTATAATACAATGTGGTCACTGCCGCCACCTGATGTAGCAGGGTCATTATCACCGTTGTACTCTATCCCACCACCATGCGTTGATGACTGACCAACGTAAAGCCTGCCAGTACCCTGATCGGCACCCATTAAGTTTAGCGAAGCATTACCAGCATTGTCACAAAGCACATTAACTGTAGTGCTTGTACCACCGTCAAAGGTGGAGCTGCCTGCAAACATGGAGCTGCCTACAACGTGTAGTTTTTCAGTAGGACTAGTAGTACCTATACCTACGTTGCCTGTTGAGGAAATACGCATGCGTTCTGATGTAGTAGCACCGTTACTATAATCAAAAGTTAAATTACCCTCATCAAGAGCAATGTCATAACGCACATTTACATTACCACTGCCGTCTGACTCTGCAAGTCTCAAAGTTGCGTGTGCGTCTGCACCTGAAGTTGAAGTATCTCTAATAGTTAAAATCGGGTCTGCACCAACTACATCAAGAATTGAGTCAGGACTAGTAGTACCTATACCTACGTTGCCTGATGAGTCTATAAGCATACGTGTAGCAGAGTTTGTTTCATCTCGAAAACTTAAAGAACCACCGCCTATAATAAGAAAATCAGGATTACTGTCGGTATCTGTAAATAGCAATGTAGGTACTGTGCCTTGTATATTAATGTTTCCAATAACGTCTAATGCTTGTGAAGGACTAGTAGTGCCTATACCTACGTTGCCTGCGGAGTTAATACGCATACGTTCAGTGTTGTCTGACCCTAAAATTAAAGAATTACTCCTATTAGAACCGATAAATGCAGAGTCTTGATTGACATCAGATGTGACGGAAAATCGTAATGTTGCGGTATCGCCTGAAGTTACTGCGCTATTTTGAATCCTAAAAACAACATCCCCACCAGATTTTGAAGCATTTAAATGTAATTCATCAGCAGGACTAGTAGTACCTATACCTACCAAACCAGAAAAAGATGCTGCAATATCAGTAGCTGACGCTGCATTACAAATCAAAGGCAGTGTAGAGTTGGTTGTGCCGATACCTAAGCGAGTAATTAGCCTACCACCAGTTACAATGCTATCAACAGTATCCCAGTTAGTATTTAGGGTTGCTCCCCACGTATCCGTATCACCACCTACTGCTGGCTTAGAAAAATAGTTATTAGTCGTGTTAGTTGCCATGCTTTAGCTCCAGCGTACATGATTAGGTTGTTTGGAACGGCTTGTATCTAAGCCTAGCTTACGGGTTCTTAATCTGTCGTGCTTGTATTCAGCATCCTGTGATGATGCGTTAACCCTCTGCACTGCTGCTCCATACATCTGTGAAAACAATGCTAGTCTTTCGTCATCTTTAAGATAAATTGCAGCGTGTATTAGCGAGCCATATAGATATACATCAGGGTAATATACTAAAAGCCAGTTGGAAGTAGAGCTAATTCCTAAATCAAATTCATTTAGATAGCTCACGTTAACTTTATGATCTGTCAGTGCTTTGGGCTGTGGAAACAACATCATCACTCCAAGCCCATTCAAGCCTGCTAGCGTATAATATTTAGGGTCGCCAATTTCGTTCTCGCTATTCACTTTACGTTCGTCAAAAGCATTCTGCGATAAATACTCAAGCGGACTGAATTTCGTAGGATCGTTTATATCTGGATAATATTGTGCATTTTTAATTTCGAGCCAGCCATCTGGCAAATAAGCAAAATCACTTGATATTCCCTGCTGAGCTGTTGTCTCCATCTTCCAGTGACGTACATCGCGATTGATCTGACCCTCTGCCAAATCAATGAATGTTGGTATGACAGCTGTAAGGTCATCACGATTCAAGAAATCTGCAATGCCAGACTTCAGTGTGTCATATGTAGATATTGCCATTATTGCGCCCCAGTTATAATCAAAGCGTGAAAGCGTGTATACCAGTAGCATCTGTGCCAGCGGCTAAGACATGAGTCACTGCAACATTTAACACAAAATTATTTGGCACAGTTACTGTTCGCGTCACGCCATCTATATTTTTAAATACAAGAACACCCCCAACAGTAATGTATAACCCTACAGCAGTCTTGCCATCAAGGGTATTATTTGTGTCGTGCGGAGTTATTGGTAATAGGTCGTAAGCTACGCCAACATACTCAGGTGGCTTGCCTTTAAATGGGTTTGACATCTTTTTGCCTCTTTAGCGGTAAATAATATAGTGTCTGATTATAACAAATTTAGACCTGTCACTCTTGTTTAGTTTAGCAACCCTTGTGGCATCATGTTTTCTGTGGCTGCTTGAGCCGCTTTACGTCTTAGACCTAGCACATCATACATACCTAACACCCCTAGTGCGCTAAGCCCTGCTGCTGGCAATGCGTTGTCTTTTAGGTAGCCTTCTGGCAGTGACTGGTAACCTTGCTGTGTGGCTTGCACAATGTCTTGTATGGATGGCGCGCCTAACAACCCTTCGTGGGTATAAGCGTCTCTTAGATATGGAGCAGATGCCTGTACTGCGTTGCTTACGTTTTTGCCCATCTTTTGTTTTATAAGCTCTTCCTTTACGGAGTCGCCTTCGCCTAAATTCATTAACCCCATTGGCGATAGAGACATACCCAGCTCTACAAGTTGCTTCATTTTGTCGCCATATCTTTGCCCCATACCTGCATCAGCTTCAGTAGGCGTGGCTTTTTCATATGCACTAACAAACAAAGATGGGATTGTTGCAGCATCACTAACCAAGCCAGTAACTGCGTCACCAGCAAGGTTTAATGCCGTTCTGGGCGCATCTAGCAAGCCAGTTAACGTATCACCTAGCTCTTCCCTTCTGCGCGTCTTAGAGTCTCTCGCTAGCATATCTTCAATGGCTGCTCTGTTCTCTTCTCGCTGCGTATCTGTGTCATCATAGACTACACGCATTCTTTCATCTTCTGCGTTTACATTAGACCTCATAGCGTCTATTGCGACTGGCGTTAAGCCGAATGCAGAAAACATTTTTAAGCCATTCTTTTTGACATCAGCTTTCATTTTATCAGTGAAAGGCAGGTAGAAGTGGTCATCAGCACCCATCTGTTGTTTAGACAGGTATTGCTTAGCCTCATCAATGTCATTAAACTCTTCAATTACATCCCCATCACGCACTACAGCATAATCACCATCATCTAGATCATCTATGCGATACTCGTCAGTATTAGCGCGCCTCTCTACTTTAACGCCATACTGCTTGCCTATCTGCTCTAAGTGCTTGCGTAGGGTCTTGTTATAGTATGGTCTTAGCTTCTTGCCTTCTACCTGTGTATTGAAGTTAGACATCACGCCATTGTCATCACCTCTTTCCACGGCTGCTTTAACATCATTAATTATCTGGTCAGCAGCACCTTTAGGCATCATAGTTCTAAACGCTTCGAGGTCTTTTTTGATATCCATGCTTAGCTGTTGATGCACTGTGCCAACATCGCCTTGTCGATTAGTAATACCACTGAAGTCGAATAAAATTTCAGTCGCATCACCATCTGACTTTACTGACTTCCAGCTGATATCATTAATAAACTGGAATTGATCCTTTGCTGCAAGTTGTGTATCGCCTGTGACAATACCTACACCATCCATGTTGTCGTCAACAGCATCAATGATTGTTTGGTTAATTAATGGTATGTGCGGCTTAGCTACTGGCGGCTGCGGCACTAATGCAAGCCCCTCTTTGCTTCTGTTCATGCTATCTAAGCGTCTACTGATATCTGCCTGCTCAGCTAAATAATCATTAAATATGCCTTCTATCTCATCAGGTGACGCATTTGCCATAGCCTTGTACTGGTTAACCTTGCTCTCATACATAGCGTCATACAGGTTGTCCATAGCTTCAATGTCTTTAACGCCATAATCAGGGTTTTCAGCACGCTGCACCCAATCTGACTGCACCTCTTCCATTAGCCTGTACTCTGTCTTCTTGCCAGTACGTGGATCGAAACTATTAGCACGGTCAGTCGTTCTAACGTGTCCGATAGCATTAGGTTCTGTGAAGTGTGACGACTCCACAAATAACCTGTTCTCAGCTTGATTGCGTAGCAACTCTAGGCGAGCTTTATCTGTTTGTAATTTTGTGCGTCTTGCTATCATCTCTTCCATTGGCACTTTAACTAGGTTGCCGTCAACATTGTCTAAGATGAATGATTCATTATCTATGGCGTTGTTTAGCTCGATTAACTCACCACTAAGCTGCGTTGATCTCTGTGTGTTCATGCCTATATATTTGTCGATCTGTTCGCCACTGGGGTCTGTTAGGACTTGATTCCTATAGTTAGTAATATCACCAGATGATCTGTCAGTACGGAAATTTGGTTGCTTCTCATCTAGCAAAAAGCCAATCTCTTCATTAACGTCTGCTGTTGTTGCGCCATATGTTGACATTTTCTCATCAAAATAATCTTTGTTCTGCTCGCGCATTACATCTACATCTAACTGGTTAGGCTGCTCAGTGTGAAGTGATCTGCCAAACTTATATTCATTGTCTAACAGGTATTGTGAAACCTCTTCCTTGCCTAGTGGTCGCTTACTGTCAATCAGGTCTAGATTGTACTTCTCAATCTCATTTGGTTTAGCGCCATTGTTCTTGAGATAGTTTGCCCAGCCCTGCGGTGTGTTTTTCTTAGGCGCATTAGGATCATCTAGTAGCTTTCTAGCAATAGCTGGCACTGCACTAACTAACCCTGACGCTTCAGTTTCTTCTGACGACCCTAAAGCTATTGGCGTACCTACTGCAATCATAAGAGCTTGAGCTGTCCCTTTGGGATTTTTTCTTATCCATTCAGATGCTTTATCAACCCATTCTGGCGTTGCTATCTGGTACATATCGTGCCTGACCGCCAGTGCATTGATCATTTGTGAAGCAGTGTATTTTTCACCAGCTACAGTTAATGATTGGTCTAATATCTTGTAAGCGTCAGGATACATAACCCTACTTGGCAGGCTGACTGGTGTGCCGCCTATCTCTCTCCCCATTATGCCAGTAGTGTATGAGGGATGATTTGCATTTGGCGACAATCCAAAGTCTTTACCAATTTGCCCCATGATAAAACCAGAGTCCCCCACATTTACATTGGCTAGCTCTGGCTCTATTAGCTCATTCATTAGCGGCTGCACTAAAGGAAAGCCTTGATTCTTATAACCAGCCTTATCCATTTGAATTACATATGCACTACGCAGATTGCCAGCGCCTTTCTGTGCGTAACCGTCTGTGCCTAATAGCTGTTTGCGTGCATCTGGATGCCTCAGCCCTACCCAGTCTTTTTTGCCATGCTGCGTTCTTATAGAATTATCAAAATGGTCTATAGCCTCTTGCGGCAGGTCTAGAGCATCTACTTGTTGCTGCAGGGCATCAGCAAATGCTTGGTTAAAGAAGTTGCCATCTCTTCCCATAGCAGAATATACACCTGCTACTGGCTTATCAAACATCTCCTCAAGCCCTTCTGCTGCGTTTTGCAGCGATCTTGCCGCACCTAAATTAGACCCCCAGTAATTAGGCTTAGGTGTCAGTGGGCTGCTTCCATAGCCGACACCGCCCCTGCTTTGTACTGGTACAGGCAGATCAACTCCACCTATGCTTTCAATTGTTTTATCTGTAACCGTTCTATCACCAAGATGTGACTTCAGCACCATCCCCTCAAGGTCTTCTGGCATGATAATGTTACGTGGTGGCTGCGGTAATTGAGTTGTTACAGTAGGGTTATTTTGAAATCCCATTTCGCGCATCATAAACTCTGGCGACTGGATGGAATTTTTAAGGTAACGATTTTGTGCGCCTTGTACTGCTCTGATGTTGTTGATTTGTTCTGGCGCTAATAAGCCTTGCTTGACTAGGAAATCAGGGTTTGTGCCTTGCTGGATATATTCTTTGGCAGATGTTGGCTTATCTATCAGGTCAACTAACCCTTTTGCTAGTTGCTCACCACGCTTACCTAAACCAAATAGACTCATAAAACACCCCTGTTCATTAACGGCTGATTATACCACTTTTAAACGATTCCCTGAAGGTTTCGTCTAATAGGCTCACCCCAGTTGGTTTTTTCCTTGTAACCTATAGCTAGATACCTCATTGCATCGGCACAGTGGCTTGTCCAGTCGTGTAATGGCCTGCTGCGCCATGTCATACCTTTCTCATCGTATTCACGCCTGTACTGACGTAAAGCATCTACACCTCGCTCACACTTGTCCTTGTCGAACCAGCAGCGTGGTATCAATGACCTGACAGCTTGGATCCCATCATCAACATTTAACTGCGGGGCAATATGTACTGGCCTCACCCCCAAACCATCTAATGTCTCTAACCGTGATCTACCAGTGCCTAGCTCCCTGACCCTAACATCATGAGGTAGTATGTGCTGGTCGTATACGTAGCCCTTCTCACCTAACACTCTAGCGTAATGGTCTAAACCTACACCGCTGCTTTCATAGTAGTCTATAAGGCGCACCTCAGCCCCTACCATCTGTGCAAACCAGATAGAGGTACTATCGCCTACCCCTAAATCCCAAGCCGTTACAACGCCAAGAGATCGGTCGTATGGCACATTGGTAATACGTTCATTATGTGTAGCTTCACGCATCTCTACTGCAAAGTATGCACCCTCTGCGTGGATGAGCATCTGCCCTTCCCAGATATGGTCATACAGGTCAGGTCTATTCTTCTTGTCTTCTAGGCGCTCATTCTCTAGCACCTTCGGGAAGAAAGGGTTATCACGCCAGTTAATCTCAGCGATCTTCATATCAGTTGGTGGATGCACCCTGAACCTTCTGTGCGTAGCTGAGTGCTTTGTCTCTGGATTCCACGTAACCCATATCTCAGAGTCGTCTTCACGTACAGTTGGGATTAGCTTCTGCCATGCACTATCGGACACACCTTCTGCTTCATCTACCCAGCATAGGATGATACGTGCTTTAGATTTGATTGAGTCTAGGTTGCGTCTGAGGCCAGCGAACACGTAATTGATTCTACCGTCTTTAGAGCGTATGTACTTCTCACCTAGCTCATAGTAGTCAGAAAGGAATTTAACGCCTCTAATGGCGCTTTTGACCTCTTCTAGGGATGATTCATCGAGTGAGTTAAGGTGTTCCCTTGCACAGAGTATCTGACCCTGCTTTCCTTCCATGCCCCATTGGTAACCACGTACTGCTGTCATCAATGCGAATGATCTTGTCTTAGCTGAGCCACGACCACCATATGCACATCGGTATCTGGCTTCACCCTCAAACAGATCAACAATCTTAGGTGGTAGATTAATCTCTACTGTATCAGTCTGACTCATTTGACTGCGCTACCAGTTTGATAACTGTCGGCTTAAAGGCATCGTCTGAAGATGTATGGTCTATCTGCTGCTTATCACCATACTTGCGTGGTGACATTCTAGCTACCTTCCACTTGCGTGAATCTATCTGTAACTTAGCTCTAGCTAGCTCACTTGCCTCTGCTACCTCTGACAGCTCATCAGCAATATCTACAATCTGATCTGCGTAGTAATCAGCCTGACAATCCCTTGCGCGCGCGTACTGCTCCGAAAAGGTCACTTTGTCACTATCAGTAAGCCACTTCATTAAGGTACTCATAGCAGGCATAGCATCATCCCTACAGATTTGTCTTGCACTCTCACCAGCTGCTAAACGTCTGCAAATGTCATCGCCTAAGTCAGTTGTGTATTTACTAGGTCTCATAGGTTAACGTCATACTCTTCATAGGTTGTTTCTAACCGCTGCTTAGCTAAGTATAGCACCTCATCCAGTAAGGTTGCATCGCGCTCACAGATAGCCAAAGCAAAGTCGTTAATCAACTCTATGTCGGCTTCATGAATGTCATCATCAATAGTAACTCTAATCATAAGCCCGATTATACCCTATTTTGCCCCGTACTCTAACTCCAACAGTAACTCACAGTAGTGGATAATCTTTTTGATATCCTCAGCACCGTTCTTGTTTCTGTGGCGTGTTGCGTACTTAATTATGTTGCCTTCAATGTATGGCAGCTTGTTTTTAGTTATGTATTCAATTGGCTGGATAGGCATAACGTAATGTTTGCCACCCTCTTGTTTCTTTAATGCGCTCATGACCCTGCATACCTTTTGCGTAAGTAGTTAAGAGTGATCGGCATCTCTTCGCAGCTACCATCATCAACCTCATTAAGCATCCATACACCACGCCATGATCCATTGGTCTGTGCGGTTAGGTAGTCTTCATCGTGTTGATAGTATATCCCTGCAAACAATCCCAGTATGTTTTTACCATCAGCCCTGCGTGCAAATGCAATGTCCTTGTCCTGAACGTGACCCATTACGCAGCTCATCATCTTCTTGGTAAGCATATTCCTAGCACTGGATACTGGTCTGCCCATGATGCCACTGGTGAAGTAATGTGAGTAAGCAATGCCGTCTATAACCGCTACCTGAAGGAAGTCATACACCTCAAAACCCAGATCGTTTAACTGTAGATCATCGTAGCTTATCAGCCCTTCTAGCTTTGCATCTGATTCAATAGCGCGCTCTATGCGCTGCTCATGATTGCCTATAGTGAACACTAGGCGTGGATTCCACTGTTTCTTCTTGTTGGATATTAGGCGCTTCTGCTCTTCCCTAATAGGCTCTAGGAACACTTCCATTGCTTCCAAGCCAGCTTTGATGTCGTCTTTGTACCTACGACCTTCAAATGATTTCTTACCTACATCCCAGTTTGATAGGCTGGGCATATCCCAGTGATCGCCAATATGAATGATCACATCGGGTTTCTTCTCTGCTGCATACAAGCCAGCCCACCGCAAATGTTCAGTAGGCTGATTTGGTTTTACCTGCGTATCTGGTATTACTAAGTGCCTCGTCATAGCTTGCTCCGCTAAGATTTGACACAAGTATACACCTATTTATTTAATATCAAATTGATCTCGACAGCTTGCTCTTCAGTAACCCATATTCGCATTTCTTGTAAGCCTTTGCTTTTTCTTCTGCTTCTCATCTCACGCATTAGCTGGGCTTTTGGTTTTGGCTCAGACTTTTTGCTAAAGATTGCATCGAAGTTATCTTCATAAGATTTGCGATCAGGGATAGGTCTTGGTGCTGATCCTTTACCTGACATTGTCGTTCTCCATAAAGTATTCAGATACGCTGCATTGCTCGTTGTATCTGTTGGTTACTTTAATTCGCTTGCTTTTAACATCATGACCCCCTTCTTTTAACTCATAAATTCTAGCTGCTACCTGTGTGATACCCAGCTCATTAAACGCATTCAGGCACGTTAGTTTCTTGCCTTCTTGCAAATACTCTAAAACTCTTTCTTGCTGTGTCATAACCTTCTCCTAGTGAACGGTTTTGTGAAACTCATTAAGGATTTCATCTTCAAGCCTTTTCTCCAGATAGAGGTAGATAGAATCTCTAAACGCCTCTGCCAGAGTATAGACCTGCCCATAACATACCTTCTTGTTACCAACGTACTCCTTAAAATTTGGCACTGCTAGGCACTCATAAAACATCTCAGGGTTGTCCTTCTCACTGTACCCCTCATCGGCAGCGTAACTGTCACGACTGCCAGCCATTGCAGTATCAAACATATCATCAGTACCATCTGCGTACAGAATCTCCAGCAGCATATCAACATCATGCTGGGCGCACTCAGGGAACATATCAAACAACCACGTTTTATGCTCCTTCAGCCATGAGTAAACCGCTACATCCTTTAGCGTGTCTTCTAGCTCAGCCATGCAGCCATCCCAGTCATCTTCAAGCTGCACTATTAAATCACCAAAAATTTGAGTCTTCATTCTCATTACCCCTTTTATTATTTGATTTTAATTTGGCAGTTGTAAGTCTGAACAACGTCAAGACACATTGCTGCTCTTTGGTGCTTGAACAAACCTTCTAATTCGCATAGCTCTTGAGCTGATTTGAAAACAGCCTCATAAGGCACAAACCCATAATCATTATGCAGAGACTTCGCAATTTTAAACAATGATTTGTAAGCGTTGGTATCTTCTAAAGTCTTCATCTGTATATCCTCGTTTATGTGTGTATGGCATCTATTATACAGAAGTAACCGTTACTTGCAAGTAAGTTGGCACAATTTGCATCACTTTTTGTGCTGTTTTTTTCCAAGTTAAGCTGTAGCCCAATAAAAAAGGGGCTATTGCCCCTTCTCTACCTTGTACTTTTCTATCGGTCTTCGACCAGCTATATCGTCTATAGCTATCAAAGTTAGCGACAGTAGTGTAAATAATATGATGTAGTTCATTGCACCCCCAGTAATTGAGGCGCGATTATAGTGTAGATAGGTGAGAGTCGAGAGTGTTATTTGGTTATATTAGATATGCTTTTAGGTAATGATGCGTTACGACCACCAGTGCATCAAGCTGGCTCACATAGGGAGAGGAATCCCATAGGTCATAGGGGTATTATCCTACGAAGAGTAACAACAATATGATGGTTGCTACACCTAGCGCTTCGCCTTTTGTAACCATGCGCCATTCACTGTTTGACCAGTGCTTAAACTTAGATCGAAGAAAGCTGGTTCTCTTTCTTGCAACAGCTATAGCTTTATCAGCGTAGCGGTGCGCGTCTTTTACTGCCTTTTCTTTATCAGTCATATCTGACTCCTATCGTGGTCTAGGGCAATATGAAATGCCTGAAGTTGTTGTATGTACTGCTTGCGTACCAAACCCACACTTCCAAGTACAGATAACGCCTCTCTGCCCATGCACCTCAGCAATCTTAGTCCAAAAGCATGAGCTGTAAACAGCTGCACTGAACGACAATAAAGTTACTGCTAAAATTAGCTTTTTCATCTTAATCTCCTAAAACGGAATATCGTCTTCTAAAAAGTTACTATTCTGCTGCGGCTTTTGTGCTTGTTGTTGTGGCGCAGCGCCCTCTTGTCTCTTGCCAAAGTGAACATCCCTGACCATGCATACTGGGGTTAGCCGTGCATTGCCTTCTTTGTCAGTCCACTCATCCATCTGAAACTCACCAGACATTGTTACTGGCGTTCCCTTTGTGAGATAAGGTGCTAGCTTCTCAGCACGCTCTTTGAACATGGTGCATTTTACCCATGTAGTTTTCTTGTTATCACCCCATCCTGACGTTACCGCCACGTTTACAGATCCGATAGCAACACCTTTAGGGGTATGGCGGATTTCCATATCTGCTCCGCAGTTGCCTGTAAACACCATTTGATTAATACTCATTTTATATCCTCGCTTGGATCATAGTTTTTTGTTAGCTTCCAAAACGTCAGAAGCGCTTTAAACATCTCAGAATGTTTCTTGTGAGATTCTTTATCCCAGACATGATAGCTTACTATCTCAGGGTTTGCTCTATCAATAAAGATAGATACCCTTACTGGGTCTGTTACGCCTGAGCCTTCCGCATATGCGCTTAGCTGCATACCATGCTCATCGTATACTAATTTCTTGGGGTCTTTACCGTCTAAATTGTCTTTAGTTTTGAAGTCAACAAAGATTCCGTTATCACTACATAGGTCTATCTTCCCACCATACCCTAGAGCGCACGTAAACGACTTCTCAGCGCTCCAATTGGTTTCTGGGTACAATGTGTCCAATACTTCCTTAACAGCGTTAAAAGATGCTGAACAGCGGTTTTCTGCAAAGCCACGCTCTATCTCACCATGTATCTCTGTACCACGCTCAGCTGCCCTTTTACCTACCTGCCTAGACTCCATCTTAGCCCTAGCCATAAACATCTCTACAGGCTCACCTACTCGAATTTGCATAGTAGCTGCTGCTAATAACGCTTGGTCTATCTTCCAGTTTTCTAGCGCAGGTTTGGCAGCCATACCCATGACAGTCGTTACACTAGGTACTAGGTTTAGCTTTCTGGCATCACGCAGCGTAGTGTTACGCTCCTTACCATTAGCACCTACTGTAGTGTATGCAGGCTCGCCATCTTTGTCATACCAGTGACCTGACTCTGCTCTATAGCTCATTTGGAATAGCCCACTTAGGTAAGTTTCTTGCCGTGGCATCCTTTGGCAAGTAGTACAGGTAGCGACCAACACCAAACTTTTGTGCTGCACGTTTAAGGGAATCAGATATACCACCCTTCTCGCCCTCGATATTTGTGTCACCAGCGCCATCAGCTTTAGTAATCCACTCACCCTCAACACGGATAGATAGATAGCACATAAGGCGACCAGATACTTCTTCATAGCGGTCTTGCCAGTTCTCGATACCGACAACCTCATCTAAGCGATTAGCAACGTCACGCGCATCAATATAGGCTAGCTGCATATTACCTCTACCCTGTCTCCAATGTAGCTGGCTTAACTTAAATGGGGCGCGTAGCCCAGTTTGAATTTTTTTCCACGGATTCATATTGCAATACCCCACTGCTCTAGTTGTGATTTACACTGCGCTGACTGGTCTATGTATTGACCTGAGATAGTCTCTTCACGCGCATACTGCTGTCCGTATCCTAAAAGGTACGCTTCTGATGCATTTACCGCAGCCTCATGAAGGTGCAAGCAATCGTACTCGCCCTTCTCAAAATCTGTAAGTTTATTTATATCTGTCATACATCACCTCGTTTGTTATGAGCTATTTATTATACACACCTAAATCACAGGTTCAACTGTTATTGTAAATTAATTATATGTTTGCGTTATGCACTCATAATAGATATACTCGGCACTAATTAATAAAGAGGTACTTATGTTTAACTTAAAGAAAGCAATCAAGGTTGAAGCAGCACGCCAAGACCTGACTATGGCTAAGGTAGCAGTAGGGGCTGGAATGTCTCCGCAGCACCTGAGCAAGATAGTCGCTCACAACAACTGTAATTTAGAAACATTAATCAGAATCGCAGACAGCCTTCGCATGCGTCTTAGCGATTTAGTTAGAGATGGAGAGGTATAGATATGCATCAGGGGTATTTTGCAATAATTCCAGCAGGCGTTAGATATGATAAGTCGCTGCCACCCAACGCTAAACTTTTATATGGTGAGATCACTGCACTGTGTAATGAGCGTGGGTATTGCTGGGCAACTAATAGTTATTTTGCTGACCTGTATGACGTAAAGGACAGGTCTATCACAAACTGGTTGGGCGCTTTAGAGGAATCAGGGTACATCTGCCGTAAGCAGATATTTGAGAATGGTACTAAGAGAGTACAGGAAAGACGTATATACCTTGCTGAGGAAAATACTTTCAGTACCCCTAGAAAAAATTTACCCGACCCCCTAGAAAATAATTTCCCCACCCCCCCGAAAAAAAGTTCTAATATAATAGAACAAGTTAATAATACATCTAATAATATTGGTCGTTTCACTCCCCCATCAATAGATATGGTGACTGGTTACATTAGGGAAAAGGGCTATGTTGTTGATGCCGAGAAGTGGATGTCGCACTATCAGTCAAATGGCTGGAAGGTGGGTAAGAACAAAATGGTTAACTGGAAGGCAGCTGTAACAACGTGGTCTAAAAGCAGCTACGCTAAAACAGCTAAGGTTGACTCGATTAAGAAACGCAATGTAATAGAAACATTAACCGATAGGTCTTGGGCATACGACAAAGGGTAGTCAATATGGCAGGTCAGGGAAGCACAAAGCATTTAATATTTAAGGGAACAAGCGGGCATTTTAAGCACGGCAAAAAATACACGTACAAAGAATACGCTAGCTACATAGGGATAAAGCGTAACACTTTGGTCACTAGGCTCAGAGGTCGGCAGGTTGTTAATGACATAGACCTTAGAGACAGTGGCGTTCCTTTAAACCCTGAGCGCAAGAC
>Ga0209092_10002435_pt1 | contig 17090 bp, 13 predicted proteins | sample FraStrMetagenome_FD_187446 | JGI IMG/M metagenome (GOLD analysis project Ga0209092, IMG submission 187446) | Marine eukaryotic phytoplankton communities from Arctic Ocean - Fram Strait ARC3M Metagenome (SPAdes) (version 2) | ecosystem: Environmental > Aquatic > Marine > Oceanic | place: Fram...
AGATCCTACACAAACATTGAAAGGGCTATATTTAAGTCTAGAAAGAAACAACATCCAAAATCAGAACATTCAGAAAATAGAAGGACTTTGCACAGGATAATGCGTGACTTAGATTCCGTTAGTAGCGCTAATCATCTTGATAAAGTTGTTGAATTTTTTTTCAGGCACTTCTACACATTCATGTGAAAAAGTTGTTTGTTTTGGGATAAACAAGTATAACTAGGAAGTAGGAGATAGGACTGAATAGAAGACCAAAGTTCTACTACAAACAAAGACCCTTCAAGATCCGGGTATTTTTTGTATATTCATGAGCCCCATTTGAGCCAGATTAATTCAGAGAATAGCCATGTTGCTTAGATGAGTTTTGTTACCCATTGTGAATAGTAAAATGGTGCTATTTCTATATTACATTTCTTCTGCTTCTCTTTGAACATCTTGTTAATGTGGCCCCATTTGTAGGAAATGCATCCTAGATGTAAGTAACATATTTTGATCAAAAGACATTTGCATAAATATAAATGATTTTTTATTTCCTAATACAGTCAGAGGTTTTTTGAAATTATTGGATTCATTCCTTTTATTTTTCGCAATGTTTCAAACTAGATGAGCACCTCTCTAAAAACAGATTTTTCTATTCTGTTTTGACCTTCTGTGACTTGATGGCAGCTGCAGACATATATTTGATCAGCCTTCCTGCATATCCTCAAGTATGGAAGCAGTTGACATCATGCTGTGTGGTGTTTTGTTGTTAATGCCTATTGAACTGGATTTTGTTTTTGAGAGCCAGCTTGAAATATTACCTACCAATCAAATGTTGGTATTTTTCAGGGATCCCAAATTAGGCTCGCAGTCATTTTTCTCATGTAGATTCAAGCTTTGGAAGAAGATTATGGTACCCTCTGCCTCCAGTTACTATTGTATGTGCAGCCTCATCATCTAGAAATGTGTACCAGAATACATCATACAACATGAATTACTATGTTATGATATAAAATAGAACAAAGAAGTATTTTACTACCCTTTCTGCCAAATGTAGCAACAAATGGAATTCAAGTAGACCCCTAAGAAAATGTGAACTTTTGATATTTTTTTTTATTTTTAGTCAATGTTTGACCCTTGATAATGAGGCATTTTACACAAAACTTTGTACTATCCAATTATTTGAAATGTTGAGAAATCAAATGCTATTATCCAAAGGTTCTCTATGATTGGCATCCTATTTTTGTTTTTGCTTTAGTTTGCATATTGACAAGACATACGCTGTAGTAAACCCATGAATTTGAAATCATAATGAGGCACATCAGGTTGATTCTCAAGTTTTAGGGAAAATCCTTCTCTTGACTCCATTCACAAACATTGTGAGTGTATTTTACACTGACTTCTTGTTTCTCCATTAAAGCAAATGACATGATAAGAGACTAAAGGGGGTGGACTATTATAGTATGGATTTTCATGACAAAGAAAATCTAGCTGGAAATGGTTGCGCAATTTACAAACCAGTAGCAAACCTTTTTTTATGTTTGAAGCTTGCTGCTGTCACGAACGAAAGCTTCAATCCATGACGACTCATTTTTATATTTTTAGGGAAGTGTAGAAATCTACGCAGTACATAATAAATAAAGCCATCATAACCCTTCTTCCACTCTGTTGCATCATTTTTTTAATCCCTGCAATAATAAAACGGATTCAACACACTTACAATCGTCCTCCAAAACAATGTCAGAAACTAGAACATCATCTCCAAAACTACCAAAAACAGAACGCGAAAAAGAGCAAGAAGCATTTCGAAAGACGTGTGACGCTTACATTCAAAAAGGACTCACACGGAACCCTACAATCCAATTCCTCATTGATCGGTTATTAAAACTGGGTTGTGAACCACCCAAGGGATTTATCAAATGTATGGATTGTGGTGATCGACAAATGGGGGGAGGATTCGGAGTAGTCGAAGAAACGATTATGAAGGGAAACGGAAATGAGCAGTTAGTCAAAGAGGCGGAAGAACGACAAACAGTAAATCAGTGTTTGCGAACGGAAGAGGATTTGAGGGCTCAATTGAAAGCTCAGAAGGAAGGAAAGGCGACTTTGAAACTTTTACCCGAGATATTTTTATGTCAACAGCATATTCGGAATGAAGTTCATGCTCATCAATCAATGGCTCATGAACTTATTCATGCAATTGATTTATGCCGGTATGTTGTTAGTTTGAGTACTTGGAATAGAATATATTGATTGTGGATCTAACACTTTTTGTCTGAATTCTATTCCTAAACCTTATGAATGCGATAACTGCGATGGATATATAGAACTAATATGGATCCATTGAACAATTGTGTGCAAATGGCTTGTACTGAAATTAGAGCTGAAAACTTGAGTGGTGAATGTGAATGGATAAGAGAATGGGGGTACGTTTATGACTTCATCTTTATGATATTATTGTTCATGTATGTTGTTCTGATAATTCTACATATATCATTCTAGGAATGGCAAGGTTGAAAATTTCATGGCTCATAATAAGGCCTGTGTCAAACGTCGAGCATTAATGTCTGTCAAAGCAAATCCCAATTGTAAAGAGCGTGCCGAAGAAGCAGTGAATTTGGCTTTTGAAAGATGTTATAAAGACACTTTTCCTTTTGATAGACATCCAAATTTAGCATAGGTTGAATAGTTTCATTGAAACAATAATATTAAGTCATGTTATTGCATTTATATTATCTTTGAAATACTAGAAACGAAATTTGTTCGGAATTTTAGCTTATACAATACAAAATACTTTCTTACAATATGTGAAAATAATGACTTTATAATTCAAAAAGAAATTTTGTAAGTGCAGCAAACAACTTTATTTCATTATCTGGAATAACTACAAAATTTACTCTTTCATGTCATCGTAAAGGAAGGTAGTTCCAGACTTTCCACAGTAGTACCTATCATGGTGTTGGGCCATGAAGCATCCAACTCCGGCGACGGGGGAATACTTCCTAAGACGAACAACCTTTCCGTCATCAACACGGTAGTACTTCAAGGTGGCAAGGGGGATGTTCTTGTGAACATGTTTAACCTTCTTGGGCTTGGCGTAAACCTTCTTCTTTCTCTTCTTTCCTCCTCCACGAAGACGGAGGACAAGGTGCAAGGTAGATTCCTTTTGGATGTTGTAGTCAGAGAGAGTACGTCCATCTTCCAATTGCTTTCCAGCAAAGATAAGACGTTGTTGGTCTGGGGGGATTCCTTCCTTATCTTGGATCTTGGTCTTCACATTCTCGATAGTGTCCGACGGCTCCACATCAAGCGTGATGGTCTTTCCTGAAGTTACAGTAATTCAGTCAAGATTCAAAACGCGATATATCATAATCGTGGTCACAGTCAGAGAATGGGAGGATCAAGATGTCATCAAAAACGTGGTTTATATTGGAATACCACAGTGAACGAAGAGATGTGTTAACATCATTATGTAGTTAAGAATGGTCACCAAAAAGTCATATCCCAATTATAAGAACAATCCTAACAAAGGTGAGCAAATCATACATCACTCAAATATCAGTGAACCTTATCTCTGGAAGCTACTTACCCGTGAGGGTCTTTACGAAGATTTGCATATTGTTAAAGAGAGGATGAAACTAACTCGGCGGATGGAGGTGCCTGAAGGAAAGAAATGTGTTTGAGAACAAAATAAGATGAGGAGCTGCGTCAAATAGCTTAGGCATTTGACGTTTCTGTCATGAATTAGTGATTTCTCTTTTGTCATGGTTGATTGCGACAGAGCATTCTCCCATCGCCATCCGAAAGGAGGTCATCGTTTGACTTACCTGCTGATGGATTTGCTAATACGTTACCTTGTGTGGATGATAGTATTAGAGGCCTTGCTCCACAAGAATCGTTTTACCGTCTTACTTTTTTATTCTTCGTATGCTATTATATATATACTATTATATTCTACATAGAAAAATATTCTTATATAATTTTTTTACGTATTTATGTGTGGCCTGGATTGATCAATTGCCACAGAATTGTTGAAGAAATAAATATTATTCGGACAGAAACTAAGATGGAATCTTCGTATTCTTTACTTTTGTGAAAACAACACTTTCCTCAAAAACAAGATTCCATTATGAATATACATGACATCATGTTCTTATTTCATTCCAATGGAGACAACGAAACAATCACAAGGAAAGAGATGAGAAAGTTCATGAAGAAATATGTTTAGATTATATCACAAAGTCCATTTTCTTGCTACTAAGATTAATGACTATTAGTCAATGCGCGCAAAATGAAATGAATGAGTGTTTGAGTTTCTATAATGTAATTACAATAACATTACATGCACACAATTTCATTTTATTATAAGCATTGAATGTACTTCAAGAGTACCTATCGCACTTGTACAACTGCTTGTTTTGTGCTTAAACTAAAGCCTAGATATTCATATTGCCAGCCAAATCGTTTGCAACATTCACGCCAAGCTCTAAATTCGTCTGTTGATAGCAAAATTTAGAAAAAAAAGAATCAATCATCATTAGGAAATATGAGATCCATATTGCAAATGATGTGGATTAAGAATTCGTGAAAATTTGAAACGTACCTTGACGCCAAGTAGGATGGCATAAATACTCATCAAATATGATAACTGTACCAGGAACGATCCGATTTTGCATTGCTTCCAAAACATCATAAGTAGACGTATATAAATCACAATCAATATTTGCAAACGCTAGGGGTAAATGTTCATTTGTTTCTTTCAAAAATCGAGGAATTGAATCTGAAAATAATCCTTTGTGAAAAAATACACAACCTTCCATGTTTGGGATGACACCTCCAGTAGAATAGGTGCCCACAGGTTCATTTCCCCAAGCTTGTGGAAGACCTGTGAATGTATCAAAACCATGGATTGGTACATCTAGAGGTAACATCTCCTGTGTCATTCTTAAACTACGTCCAGAGGCTACACCAAATTCACAAACCATTCCTCCAGCGTCGATGATTGGCCTTGCAGCTTCCAATGCAATTTGAAGCATGTCACGAGATCCACGATGCAAATTAGAAATTTGTTCCTTTCGTGTATGCCATCGGACGTATCCCCAAGAATCAACGAGACAACTCCTTTGAGCTTCACTACGACGCAATTTTTCCATAATTGCATCCGATTCTTCAATCTCACCAAGTCGTTCTATTTTGAGAAACCATCGTTGATATTTCATTCAACACTTTCAGTTTTGTTCATTAAATATAAAATTGCAATAAATGATAATGACTTTTTGCAAAACTTACCAAGAGCAACTGCTAAATGAAATTGTACGGTCCCACTTGAACGATTAAAACGAAGGGCCTCGCGATATGCTGCTACCGCATCTGATAAATCTCCATTCGAAGCTTCTATACTATTCCCCATGCCATCAAAGGCTACTGGTGATGGATTTTTGTCAATGATTGTTGCGTCTCTATAAAGCCTTTTATTTCAGAAAAAATATTGTACATGGTTGTTCGGAAAAGAAGGAAATATGATGATTAGCGCACACATATTGAGTTTTGATCATGGAATCCGTTTCTTACCGAGTAGCAGCTTTAGAATCGCCAAGTGCGTCATGGCTTAGATGTGCAAGCCTAACACATGTATAAGCAAGAATTGATCTGCAACCGTTAGGCCCATCAGGATCCATGGTAGTGACTTTTCCAATACATAATAGATGACACAAATTAGTTTATTGTCAAATGAAAAATAAAGCATTTATCTTGAAATATAAACTTACCATGTCCAAACTCATTACCAACACCTGTAGAATCGTCACGGCTGTTATCTAGAAAGCATTGATATAAAGTCGCGGCTTCGTGAAAACTAGCTGCACTAGCTCTTGCCTTCATTCGTTAATTATGCAGGTAAGCAGTATCTGAAGTAACATAAATGTATCGCAAATTGCCCGGATAGTATCACGTACCAAACCCTTTTTCTCAAGTTCTATCCCTAAGCGAAATGACTGGTCTGCCTCTCCTACGACACTGGTAATAGAATCGTTTTCAATTGTGCTCGATTTGAGCAAAGTCCCAACTCCAAAATGACGTCTATATTTAGGATCATTTATTGGCATAGATGATTTGGTGTTTAAAGTAATAGTGAAGGCTAAAGAGTTATGGAAAAGCTCATAGCAAAGGAGCATGAACGCTGCTTTCTTCACGTGCATCTTTCACTCAAATAATTCGTGTGGCCAAGTTAAAATCAATGATATCACAAAGGCTGAGAAATGCACTTTATGATGTTGATGAGGTAAACTCTTTCTATCAACAACTTCAAGGAAAAGTTTGAATCTTTGTGCCAATCTTCCTTTTTTAGTTCATCAATCAACAATACGTACGGTACATAGGCAAGTGCGTAATTATCAAAGGATCAGAAAAATGAGGGTGATCACTTTTTTGTCAAAGAACAGTCACATGAATATATGAACTTCATTCGTTCATCTGACAATTTTTATCTTCAAATCGCAAAATTGCAACCTTTAAACATAAGTTCTGTTGAGTGACTTACTTAGAAAGATCTTATTTTAAAATATATATGTATTATAAATTCTTGCATGTTTTCATTTATTCATTGCCATCAGTTTTGCCAAAAGTAATCTCAAAAGAAATATCTCCTCTGGTATCACAACGGGTTTTTGTAAAACTCAAATCATCTAGATCTACAACATAATCAGGTATGATTCCACCTTCCATATCTTCAAAAGTTTTCAACACTTTACTTGCAGAAGAGGTACAAAGACTCTCCGCAATATCAAAAGATTTCTCGAAATGATTACCGCTGTTCAGCATTGATTCTCCACATTGAGTCAAAATTTGATCCCATGTAGAAAAGGAAAAATCTTGATCACTACTTGGTTCCCCTACTTCAATCTCAGAGCTTCCTTCCTCTCGAGTAACTTGTATGGTAAAACCAATACTAGGACTTCCTGTAAAGGATTCCATACTTGTAGTAAAGGCAGCACATAAACAACCTTTTAGTGTTGGACTTTCAGGATATGGATCATCTTTCAAATAAGGAACCCATTCTGAGCCGTCAATTTGGCCAACGCCTAAATTAGGCCCGAGCCAAGCTGAAATTTCTGTACCTTTCCTAATCTTTCGGATAAGAGATTTTGGTCTAATCATGCCATGTTGTAGCTTATTTTTAAGCGCGACTAATGTTGACTCATACATTGATGCTGTTGTAGCAGTGATAGACTGAATGATTTGCCACTGAGAAAACCCATCGGAATTATCATATTTCTCCATGACGAAAAGATTCATCCAATTCCAAACATTATTAAAGAACTCTACTTTCGCTCGGTTGTTATCGTTACTTTCCCTTAGACGCCTGATCACTTCATCTGCCTGTTCTCCCATAGAATTATAACATGGATAATCTGCATCAAGATTGCAAATTTCTTCATCACCTAGAAAGTAAGACCTTCCGGAATCATGCACGTGTAAAAACGCATATTTTTCTTTGTAGATTTTTTCGTTAATCTGAAGTTCTTGTGCAGTCCAACAAACCCTGTCATCAAAATCAAACGTCCAAAAACTGCATGCTTCATTATTTGCTTTCCAGTCACTAGTACACAATGCATCTGGATTTGGTTGATCATTCATTTTTCTCCAGTCTTCAAATTCTAACGCGTTATACGTTTTTGTCATTGATCCATCGGCATTCCATCCATCATTATTAAAGACGTTTTCCACTTCAAGAAACAAAATTCTAGCTAAACCAATAGGATTCGTTGGGCTGCATTCATTTGTATTCAGATCCGAACATAAAGATAAATCAACAGATATCTGTGCGGCATATTCTGAAACAATATCACTCCATTCAGGAACAAATTTCTGAAGACTCCAAAGGTAGGCATAAGCAAATGACTCCAATGCCTGTGCTTCCAGGATAGCAGTCTCATCTGTAGAGCATCTTCGATTAATGAAATCATTTCGACCAAAGAAATCAAGAGAACTGTCTGTGTGGTATGCCATAACACTAAACGCTGGTGCCATGACGCCTAGCCAGGCTCGCACTTGTTTTGGAACTGAATAATCAAGAATCCCCTTAGTGCCCGCCTCCAAAGCCATTTCGATAGGTGCTTTGTATATAGTCCATTGATTAGTAGCATTTTCAGATAGAGTGAGATTTAACGAAGTATCGATCACGGTGCAAGTACTTTGTCCCAATGCTTGATTAGCAATAGCAATGAATGCAATGAATAAACATTTCACTGCATATTTTCTTCCCGACTTCATTTTGAGCATTTTGAATTTGTTGATATCTCAGTTGTGCAGCACAACAGTAAAGCTCCGAGCAAGATTATTTCTGGGTAAAAGAGATGGAATACAGAGAGCCGTCCCAGAAACTTTGGTGAGGGTAAGTCTTCGCTTTCCAAGAGTATCTGATCGTAAATTGTAATTCAGCTCACTTTCACATTTAAATAGATAGGAGTATAAGTTCTATTTTGTATCTTATCCGTAACGGAAAGGCTTGAGAAATAATATGGTTTGTTTCAATTAATTTCCAATCGTGCAAGACAATATTAATTAGGAGAGAAAAATGTATCGCTGACATCAATTTTGACGGTTGAATTTAATTTTTTTCTAAGAACAACATCAGCACGTATCATCCTACCACTCACATTTTCATTTCAAATCTTCTGCATACTTAATACTCATGAATTAAGAGATAAAACAAAAAAAAACGATAAGAGTGTAGCTTGAGAATAAAATGTAAAGATGAGATCATGAGATAATATGGATTTCTCTATCTGTATCTTAAAAGAAAGCTTGTTGCTTGATGATGGCATATAATGTTAAATGTAGTTCAGTACAAAATAAACCAAAATATAGTCAAGTAGCTCTACAATATTAATTTATTATGGATTTCTAGCTCAATTTGAAACAAGAATTCTTGAAATGAATATGATTGCTCATTGCTTGCAAATATGCTTAATATAAATATTGATTTTGTAGTAAATTCTGTGAATATATTTAGGTATTTCATTCAAGGGGATACAGTTACCGTGATACCTAAGAAATCTATCACATCTTGGAGAAATTTGAGGGTTGGTGCCTTTATCCTATCACACCAAAAGATTTCCAGTTCCTTACAGCGGTCTTCAACCATTTCCAAATTGTCTGTAGCGATAATATATTTTGGTTGCTGGCCAGCTTCTAAAGCATCGAACGCATCTACAATTTTTGATGTAATCGGGGCACAAAAATCATTAGCTGCATCTCTGGATACAGACATTGCTGTACCTGAATTGAGCATGGCTTCATGGCAATCAACTGCGAGATCAGACCACTTAGAAAATTCGAAGTCGACATCATTCTCTGGTTTATTTGTTTCAATAGTGGAGCTATTGGCTAGTCTTGTTACCGTTATTCCATTGTTACCAAGTGTTTGTGCTCCTGTGACTAGCGCCATACCGGATGCTAATACTGAGCACATACAACTAGTGTGAGAGGGATATTCGGCTGCTTGTGCATGCTTGGAGGAGTATGGTACCCACTCATTTCCCTTAATCGATCCAACACTTTGTTCATCCGGACCAAGGTAGGAAGTTATTTCAGTATCTTGCATTCTTTTGTTCACAAGCGTTCTGGGACGCACAATTCCGTTGTTGATTTTTTCTTTCCAAACAACAAGAGTTACTTCATACATTGCAGCAATATTTGTTGTGATCGCCTTCACTATATCCCATTCTGATGCATTCAGGTTATTATCATCGTAGTAATCAGTGAGGAAAATATTGAACCAGCTCCAAATATTATCAAAAAGTTCAACTTGTGCCTTTCCTTCGTCATTTATAACTCTGAGACGTCTGATCGCCTCATTTGTTTCAAAGCCAAGGTCCAAACAAGGATAGTCAAGTTTGAGATCACAAATTGCTTCATCTCCTAGAAAGTATGACCTTCCAGAGCTTGCTACATGTTGCATAAGATAGGTGTCTTCGTATAAATAGTTACCAATCTGATGGACCTGAGGCTTCCAGCATACAGGGTCACTATAGTCAATTGAGGTTATTGAGCAAGCTTCCTGTTTCACTTTCCAGTTTGCAACACATAACTGATTCGGATGAAAAATAGAATTAGGGTCCCTCCATTCTTCAAATTCCACACGATTAATATCTTTTGTATAGGATCCATCTGCATTCCATCCATCTTGTGCAAACACCTTATCATTTTCTTCCACAATTGTTTTGGCAAGACCAGTAGGTGTGTCTAAATCGCAAGTAGAAGTTGAACATACACTCAAATCAATGCCAATTTGAGTCGCATAATTGCTTGCAATATTGCTCCATTCGGGGATGTGAGACTGAATACTCCATAAATAGGTATAAGCAAACACTAAACGTGCTTCATTATCAAAAAATAATTGTTCACTATCACTTGTGGGCATGCATCGACGATAGTCCTCATCAGCTTCAAGCGCGAAAAAATTCAGTGCACTTTCATGATAGTAAGCAGAAGCTGTATAAGAAGCCGACATAACAGCTAGCCATGCACGAACCTGTTTTGGTCCAACATAATCTAAGATACCAGCATTATCTTCAGATGCTGCCATCGAGATGGGGCCTTTATAAATATCCCATACTGAACTCACGGTCAAATTAGTTTGTGTGCTAGAATAGTCCAATATCACACATCCGATTGCTTCTTTAATGTGAAAATGAACTAACCCAAGCGAAAAGATAACATGTGATGCCCGAGACTTCATCGTAAAAATAAAATCAAACAACTTCTTCAAGACATGTAATCAATACAGCAGATTTGAAAATCAAGACACTCTAAGAGGTTTTCTTCACATGAAAGTGTAATCCTTTGAAAAAAACTACTTAGACAATATATATAGAGTCGCAAGCCGTTGAGGACTAAAAGACATTTTTAATTAAACAAACTGAATCCCACAAAAAATATATTAAACACATGTTCATTTTTCTTCAGTTTTTCAACGATAGAGATGAAATTGAAATGGAACAAAATCCAAAAATTGTTCAGCTTGATTATGCTGATAGTTCTATCATGTAACTTCAACTTTGATAAGGTTGGATACTCTTACACGTGTTTTCCCGCAGGTATGTGATTAAAATTAATATTGCGATATCCACAACTAACAAAACAATCAAATCTAATAGTAATCTTGAAAAAATAGATTGATAGGGAAGAAGAGGACGTTGTTTATGTTACCAAAATATGATTTCAAGAAAAAGAATGGTTCCATTTCAACGCAAGTTAATGAATTGTTATTGCAAAAGACTTTCTCTTGCATCCATATCTACGATACCAAGTTTATTCCCAAGCACATCATTTTAAAACAATGATTCTTGCTATATTTACAAAAAGTTGTGAACATTTTTGTTTGGAGACCTTATTTAATAATAATATAGTTACAATCTTGAAACAAATATTACAACGAGTCTTGAATAATTTATTTTATGACATTTCTAATTACACATTTTCAATTTACATAGCAAATTGAGCACAAAGTAACAACAATGAAAAATAAATATCGAACGCTCACATTTTCATTGTCGCAACCCAAAAAGTATTCAATTGTGACTCACTTTGTACAAGAGCAACAAAAAACTTAAAAAACAACATGCGAAGATTTGCCAACTCAATGAAATGCCTTGGTGCAATTTATTTCCTTCTCCAGTCATCTATGTGCCTTGGATGCGTACAAATCGCAACAGAACAGTATAATGTAACTGCAGCAAACCAGTGGGAGGTCTACAAAGGAGCAATACATGCAGGATTAGCTAGCACGAATGGAATTTTTGATTATACTGCCCCAAAGCAAATAAGATCTTGGCTTGGAGTAATGGCAGCAGCATACACATCAATGGCATGGACTCAAAAATCGTCTTTGGATTTTTTCGCTAGGGTAGGAGAAAGCTCAAATAATCGTCGCTGTGGAGCAGTTTCATCTGATCAGCAGAACATGCTTGAGAATCATGCCCTTGAAGCATTTACATATGCTTATTTGTGGTCTATTCAATACTTTGTTCCAGAATGGTCCTTTGCAATAGATTCATATGCGAACAGCATTGGAGCTGATTTGACGCGATGCAGCATTAGCACATGTGATATAAGTAGTGCAGTAGGTTTCGCAAAAAAAATTGTAGAGGATGTTCAAGATGTTTTTTATGTAGATGGATGGAATGCTGAAGGATCGACTCAGGTATATAATCCTTTTCCATTTGAAGACTGGCGACCTCCTTTCTACCAGCCTAATTTTGGACAACAATGTTTAGCACAGTGGAAGGTACAAAATGAACTATGTAACTTACGAATTGAGTATGGTGACAAGGTGTGCTGGAGAGAACAACTTAATCAAATGCCAAATAAGGATTATTTCTACGTTGAAAAATATCATTTACCGCATATGGCTGATTCAGGGAGATCCTACTTTTTGGGAAATGATTTTATCTGTGACGAAATTAGTGTGCAATATCCGTGCTACGATCTTGAAGAAGAAGCAAATAAGGTTTTGGATCGATCGGCTAAGCTTAATGATGAAAAGAAGGCCAAAGTTGAATATTTTGATAACTCTTTTCTTTGGTTTAATGATTTCTTGACAGAAAACTTCGATACAGATTTTGCCTCAACCCAATGGGAGATAATAAGAGATATCACAAGTATTACTGCTGCGATGTATGAGTCTACGCTTGTAATTTGGAAGCAAAAGAAGGATAAAGGAATTGTTCGTCCTAGGGATTTTATTAATATTGAGTTCTCAGGTTTACCTGTTGAAGCTTATCGAGGCCCAGTGCTGAAGGATGTTGGTCAAATCAATGCAGAGGAATGGATACCGTATTTAAAAGATGAACCAACACCTGAATATCCCTCGTATAAAGCCTGTTTGTGTTCTGTGCTTTCATCTGGAATGAGTTCTCTCGCTGGTGCAAACATTAGAGGGGATGGAACCGAGGTTTCTGTAACAAGGGCAGCTGGTAGCTCTTCCATTGAAATTGGCAAACCAGATGATGAACAGAATTTTAGATTTACACAATGGAACGAATTTGAAATGATGTGCTTTGAATCCCGTTTAAACAGTGGCTCACATTTTGCGAAATCTGTTACAGATGCAAAAACAATTTGCAGCGGCTTGACTTCTAACGTGTTAGGTTCATTTCTAGAGCTCTCAACTGGTATAGTTCCAGAATTCACGATCGACTACACGTTTTTACCTCTTCAATATAGGCGATGTGAAACCAGGAGTGATAATATTTTGGACACATTTGGAATTTCAACTGGTTCGACTCCTTTGTCTTTTACAATAACATTGCCTCAACGAAGTGAACGTTTACCGGAAACTGAAAAGACAGGGAGTAGAATTTACAGTGATGGCAAAGATCAAAACGAAAATAAAAATTTGAGAGGAGATAGAGTAGATGGAAAAAAGAATCGTGCTCGTAGAGATATTCCTTAAACTCCCATTTTGGTCTTAAAAATATGTTTATAAACTTGGGAAAAGAATATGTTGTAGAAATTCATTTTTTGGTCTCTATTTCTTGGCAATTATATTTATTTTGGTGACATTTCTTTCTTGATAATATAATATGCTTTCATGAATGTAATCGAAGGATATGAACATTTCCTCATCAATCTCAATTGCGTTAAGTTGGTTTGAATATATCATATTAGCAAACCAAAAATTGAGCATTTGAGTTCTTCCTAATGCTTGAAAGATGTTTTATAACCTTCCTCGACTAAAGCAGAACATGCTACATGCACGAGGTCTTACGTATGCTCACTTTTGCAGTCATGTTGAAATAATACTCAAATCCTTTTTTCGAAGATGTCAGACTCTCTAAATAAAAAAAGAGTTTACGTTGACTTAAACCAATTTCAATCAGACAAACAATCTCATACATTCGCATGTTGCATCTCTCATCTTGCTTGTGAAAATTGCTTTCTAAAAGTTTGCAATACGGTACCTTTCTCATTCATCAAAAGGAGGATTTATACGTGAATGTTTCAGAATTAGAATGGAGGATTGTTTATTAGGAATTTAAGGAGTGATGGATATGATAAGCAAGGCAATAGTACTACAATAATGGATGAAAAGCAATCCCAAGATTCTCAATTGGAATCAATAAGCAAATCGATTAAATCATCAAAGACCAAAAACGAAACGAGTAGCTTAATATATGGAAAAGAAAGTGAATCACAACGTTTAAATTCTTCATCGCAGTTGACGACAGAAATAGTATTTCAGTTGTTTGGACACAGTGTGGGTTCTGTGATTTCAGACCATTCATGCTCATATCAAAGAAAGAGTGGTCGTCTTTACATTGGACAAAATGCAGCCTGTTTCTATAGCAACTTATTTGGCTTTGAGCATCATTTTATGATCCAATGGTCGCAAGTACAAGAAATAAAGCTAGGCAAAACAACTAGTATCTGTATTTTAGCCATGGGCCACTATGATGAAGAAACGAAAACGATACAATCTAACGTTGATAAAGATAGCAGCTTAGTGCAACATATATTCAAAGGATTTACAAATAGGGACGAAGCCATGACAATCATGCAGAATTTACATGAAGGATCGTCACCGAAAACTGTGAGAAGTAATAAATCAGCTTTAAAAAGAAAGGAGGAATCCTTATCGAACGAGAAAGAAACTGATTTGAGTCATTTCAATGACAAAAGCATAGAAAAGATAAGAGGACTTGAGACTAATGATCAAAACGTACCAGAAAATAACCAAACAAAACGTGAGAAATCAGATATTTCTTCAAATGTTGAAAACGGATCACCAATGAAACAGACAACGAAAAGTTTGGGAGATTTGTGGTTGCAAATGATGAATTGCACTGACACTTCATTCAAAGAGATTGCACTAAATGTAAGTAGCTTATCATTCCTTTCTTTTAAATTGAATTATCGTTGAGTAGCTAACGAAAAAACAATTTTTTCTTTTTCAATTTCATCAGCAATTCCAATTAGATTGTTCAATACAAACTTTCTTCGAAAATTTTCTTTCTGATAATGCACCCTTTTCTCATGAATTTCATCACATAAAAAATATTAGAGACTCAAATGTTGAAACAAGCTTGTGGCAAAAGTACCCGAGCGAATCATTACCAACTAAATTAAAAGCCTCGAAACCTTCACCTACTCAAGATTACATTCTAGGCGAGTGCAAGAATCTTCTACAATTTAGAACAATAAATTTTCATCATAAGATAAAAACTCCAATCGGTAAATCCATTGCTCGAGGTGTAAAATATCAAACTTTGCACACATTTCCTGAAAACAAAGGAATAATTTTAGACTGCAAGATAGACTGTGTAGGAGTTCATGCTTCTGATTGCTTCTATGTGGAGGAACGTTGGATAATTGAGGCAGTTCCAGGTAAAAAGAACGTCAAAGATGATTACGTATTGCTTACAACAAAGTTCGAAGTACGATTTGTTAAAAATTCTTTGTGGAAGGGAGTCATAGAAAGAATGACGAATGCAGAAACAAAGAATTGGTTTGAGAACTATGGATCAATGATGAAAGAAAATATAATGGGAATACATCAGAATGGAAAAAAAGAATTAGAAGCGGACAAAAAAGCTCTTGTAGTCTTAGACGAATCTATTCCCTTTTGGAGATCAAGTTTTTCAAAGAGCATGTTTTTATTCGTTTTTGTTGCAATATTCTCTTGCTTTTTTGCGTTGTACTGCGTTCAAATATTTGTTGACGTGAGGAATGAATTTGATTTAAAGGTGAAATCATTACAAAATGAATTAGACTCTTTACGCTCTCACATGACAGACATCGAACAAAAAATGCGAGATTATGAAGTCGATATTCAGGTTTGCAACGAGAAGGCTTCAGTTCTAAATGAATACGCTCTTTGATGATTTGGAAGAAAGAAGTCTACATATTTTGACTTAATAACATTCAATTCAGAAAATAAATAGTTTTACAAAATTTTACCCTCTAGAGATGAAGTATGATATTCAACTAAAAGATAGCGTCACTAATTAAAACTCCTCCCACTTCAGTTCTGTTCTACAAGTGGGGCAATTTTTATCCTTTTCCATCCACTGATATAAACAAGGCAAATGAAAACTTGCGTTATTTTCTCCACAACCGCACATAGTTGGCATTCGTGGATTTTCATAAGAAAAGGTGTCTAGGCAAATTACACACTCGTCTTCAGATTGATCAATATATTCATTTGTAGTAGATTTACATAAGGCTTGTGCCATTTTCTTTTGCGTATCAGAGCCAGGCATTATAAAGGAATTTTCAGGAATTGATGGTATATTCAACAAGTTATCTTGTGAATCGTATTTAAAACTCTTTGCCTCATAAAGAATAGTTTCGGTTTGTTTCGTTGTTGAGTCGTGTTTTGATGACGAGTGTGTACTATTTGATATTCCTAACCTTTCAGCTGGTGGTTCGTCATTCTCATCAAATTCATTCGAAGGAGGTGCAGAATATCCTTCTATATGCTCGTTTTTTCTTGTTCTGTTTCTATTCGAATTTGTAAATTTGAAACTAAAATAGGAAATCAAGGACGACGGTCTTTCATGTGAAGAGTTGATTTGACTAGCAAGCGGTTTACCTGCTTCTGATTCTCCTTCGCCAAGTAAAGTTCGGTGGTTTCTTTCAAAGTTCGTGTCCTCTAGCTGTATTTCAGAATCAAGATCAAGATTTTCTTGAGGAGGAGAATATAAAGTAGCCACTTCGCCACGATTCATTATGTTTCGACGCATAGTCATCATCATTGATCCTGAGCTAAGTCCCGAATCATCATGCGCGGAATCTCCAGCTTCTTGATCAAGACAACCATCTAGGCAAAATTCCAAGATTGACGCCATCTCGATCTGTTCTTTGTAATGTACCTTGCGATTAAAAAGTCTGGTCTTTCGAAACAGAACAAAACCGACGTAGTGGTAATGTGTGCGTAGTAAATAGGATTCTATATACTATTTCAATTATTGTATCCCTCAAATACGTTTGTTTGTTTGTTTGTTTGTTTCTGATATAGTTTACAGTGTTTCCTCCGGCAGTAGACTGTGCTAGGGCCCGGAGTTTCACTAGCTCATCTCCCTAGGACATGTGGGCCGATTTCGTCGTAC